>Ga0131853_10004507_pt1 | contig 24950 bp, 17 predicted proteins | sample TergutLab28metaG_FD_92764 | JGI IMG/M metagenome (GOLD analysis project Ga0131853, IMG submission 92764) | Labiotermes labralis P1 segment gut microbial communities from Petit-Saut dam, French Guiana - Lab288 P1 (version 2) (version 2) | ecosystem: Host-associated > Arthropoda: Insects >...
AAGAAAGATATGACCATTATGTACCTGTAGACAGCAGCAATACTTGTTATTCTGTCAACTTTATTATCTCGGAACTAATGTAGCAGTCTTTGCAGAAATCTTCAACCTCACAGCATGCACACTCAGTACAAATGACATCAAAGAGTCTCTCAAGGGCTACAATGCATAAAGACTGTATCACAGTGAAATAGGTAAGATGTAATCAAATACTACATTAGTACGTACAACACTATGCCTGTGACATTTCAATATAATTATGCTAGTGAAATAATAAAGTGTACTTATCCAACTTGAACTTCACAGTCATACTACAATCTATCCTAAGGGACACCAACATACCTCAGGTATAGTATTCTGGTTTTGTGATGACAGACTTCTTTGGAGATGCAGGTCATTCTTTCGACGACTTGCGTTTAAATATTTTTGTCTAATATAACGCAGAACCGTTTTGGTGTTTGTCTTTGGAACTGGAGAACCGAGCACAGGGGTTGGTAGCAATGACAGGCTACAAGGTTGTGATGGAGATTTCTTAGTTTCACCTTTATTCTTCACTTCTATCGGCAGTTTAATATATTTTACCAGCATAATCTGACAAAAATAAATTACCAAAAGAAACTGCTTAAACACAGACAATACAACCACCATACTGACATATATTCTGCAAATGAGTAAACTATTAAATAACCTGTACATCATGTCTTTGATGAGAAAATAGTACTAGATCCAAGCAAAAGAAAATATGGTATTGCAATGACTGAACAAAATAAATGCATGGGCCACACATTGTCAGTCACCCTTTCTCCCCCTGGTCACATTTTATAAAACATAATCAGAGTTTTCATTCACCATCCACTAAATTTGAATTCCTCCCAGCAACTACATACTCTTTTATGTCTTTATGAGGAATGGAATTATTGTTACTACTTTATTTTCATTTCTTCACATCAAATACACACTTTCCTAAAATTTCCATTCTTCTCATCCATCCCATGTATTTCGTATTGTTGTCAACTTACGGTAATGTGGACCATCTCCATCCTCTTAGCAGACTTTTTTGCTTCCCATTTTGTCAAGTGAAAATAATCTCTAAAGCTACAAAACACACACTCAATACTGTTCACTCACTGGTAAATGAATTCCAGTTTCTAGTAGACCGTAACTCTATGCTTATTAGGATTAAAGTAGTTTCGTATTATTAACCAGCTATTTTTGGCGCATAAGTGCGCTGGATTTTAGAATCTATTAATGCAATTTTTTTAAAGCCGCATTATTGTTTTTGATAATTTGTTACAAGTTGTGTTTTTTTTACTGTTGGTTGCGTTTGTTATGGTTGGTGTTGTTTGTCGTACTTTGATGGAAAGGAGGGAGCTTGGTTCTATTCACATCCACAGCGGCCCCAAGCACATGCACACACGTATGCTATAAAGGCGCTACTTTAACTTATGTTTCCCTATGCATTTTTGGTTGATTAATATTCATGGCGTTCCCCCAACCCCAGTGTACATAATGACAACATGTGTACAGACTTACATGTATATTCATGATGTGTTCCCAGGCACCTTCCAAGAATACTTGGCCATTACTGTTCCATTCAACTTTAACCTTTGCTGTCAAAGCCAGTTCTTTTATTACATCGTTTCGATCTGCAGGAGAATCAAGTGACATAGAATCCAAATATTTCTGGGATATGACAGTTCGAGTCCATTCAAAAACATAGACAGACATTACGCACTTATTTCTGCCACTCTCCGTCAATAACTAACACTCCGGAAACTACTTCCCAACGTAAACACGAAACACTTGCACAGCCATAAGACTTTTAAATTTCCCTTCACACTTCACTTCTGTCGAAAGAAATTTCCCCAGGTAACATACAACTTCCTCTTTGTGTGATAGAATTTCTCTTCTGGACGCGGTATTTCAAAATTGAAGTGTAGTGTGTGATCAGTATTATATTATTCTACACGTTTCAAGATAATAAATGAAGTCCAATTTCTGTTATGTAAGGACGGGGTTTGCAAATCTTATTTAATCACAATGACCCAGGAATATGTGATGTTTTCCGCACTGTTCTATGTTAATATGCATCTTCCAAATAGGGCGATGGCATGTGACGTAGCAGTGTTGAAAACAGACACAGTCCTAACCCTGAAACGAAAATGCCAAGGAAATAAAATTCAAGACAGCACAGTACTGTGTCATTTTGTTTAGAATATCCCATTACCTGTGTAAGAAAACTTATCTGTTGCTGAAGGGTTCAAGAGAACTCTAAGGCAGACTGCAGAAGAGGTACTTGGATCACTGAAAGAAATGTCAGTCTTCAATTGAATTGCAGATTGGAGCGAAAGAGCTTCTTACTCCCAAATTTACTTCTTGAGCTGCTAGTACTGACATCTGTGGATTTTGCAAAGAATCTAGGATTCCTGTCACAAGTGCAACAAAACTCATGGAATATTAGCACTCACAACTACATGTAAATTGTAACAACTTCAAGCAAACAAATTTTGTGAGTTCATAAAGATGCAAGATGAACGAATTCCATTTGTTCCTTTTCATATGGAACAAGAAGAACCTCTCCCCAAGGTGTCTTTCAGGAAAGTTTATTATTTGCATCAAATATGAATAAACAGGGACCTTACTTGATCTGACAACTACTGTTTGTCACTTCCTATCACTGCTCCACTGCACAGGTGGATGGTTGTTTGAGTGGGCTATGTTAATGTGATAAATGAGCTGACAGGAAGTGGCAACCAGTAGTTATTGAATAAATAATGACCCTATATAATATGACTTGAAATTTATGTAAAACATACAAGACAGAAAATGGGGAACAGTGGCACAGTTATTTCATGGCCCTGACATTTACTTTCTGCTGACAGGTACATTCATATTTGACATCAATCTCATGCCCATATCCTTTCACACTCCACTTGTAGCAAATACCACTTGTTCCTGTCAATATTTGAAGAGGGCCTCTACATATATATATATATATATATACACACACACACACACATATATATATATATGTGTGTGTGTGTATAGTTGTGATGTTCCCAGACTATCTAAAGCAGCCACTGATGCAGTAAATTATGAATGAACATGTGGATGCCATGCAAAGTGTTCATGTCAAATGAATGTAAAATGATTAGTGGATAAATCTGCCACAGACTTAATATTCCTGCACCACTGATATAACAGAAACAAAGAAAATTGTCAAGCTCTGATCAGAGCTGCTGGGATCTGAACCAATGACCATCCCATCCCAAATTATAGTGATAAGCATTATGTCTTGCATTAAAATACATGACAGAAGATACTGTGTACATATATAGTGAACATGGGTGCAGAATTCAAAAAGGGTTTTGATGACAGGATGGCGTCCCCTTCATCTGAGGAAGGGAACAAACACAGAATCTAAAATACATTCCTTCCTTGAAGGAGATAACATATGAAAGTTCAAAAACTGAGTAATCTGAAGTGTTGGTACCCGCTAACTGGATTACATGGCATCATAACCCAGAAAGCCACAGTACGTATTGAAAATTCAGTTTATTCATGTCACAAAATCTCTGTTCCTGTACAATGCAGAAATATATGAATATGGTGACAGACACTTTTGTTCAAATATAAATCATAAGTACTGACTTGGGAACTGGCTAGTTTTCACAATCCAGATCCTTCCAATTACAAAGAACGTAACAGAAGTTCTTCCGATAATGCAGAAATTATTAAATGTATACACCAACATAATGACAACAGGTAAAAAATGAGCTGAGTCTGTACCTGGATAAAGAGAAGTATGAGGGATATGTAATAACTTATGTCCCCTACTCTGTAACTTTAATATTAATCAAGAATTTTATTTTTTGGTAGGAGGCAGCATTTGTCCTAACCTTGCTCCATCAGACAATCATTTTCTTGGACCGTTGAAGTGACACATGGGAGCAGATTCCACAGTGAGGAAGTGGAAATGGCTGTTTATGAATGAAAGTAAATACAAGAGGTTTAGGATACAAATCACTTACAATTAATGTTGTAACAACTTCTGATTTAATTTTCATGACCTGAAGAACCTTACCTATTGAACAACCTTTATATCAAGAAGCAACTGATTGTAACTCTTGAGTATTAACACATTCACATCAACCAAATTTGTCTTTTGTACTTTACTCACTATTCTCATTCTAAAATGAGAAGGCAATCTAGAAATAAGTAGAGGCTCATTCACAAACAAAAACAATTAAAACTGACAGCAGACTGCAAAACTTGTCAAAACCATAATCAAAAAATTGCTTCTTTTTTATTTTAACCATTCACCATAATTTGCACAATTACATGGATACAAGCAAGCTACTAGTCTGATTTGCTCCCATGTTGAAATTACAGGTACACCATATATATGGTACATGTATTAAATGCTTGTATAACACTGAGCTGTTGGAAAAAGATATAAAATTATGGTACAGAAGATGTTTGGTTTTGACTGCCTCTACTTTCAGTTGTATCATTGAAGCAGTAACAAGCTCAAGGGGTAGAGGGTAGGTCTGTTGCACTGTGGTCTGCTGTCTGTGTCAAGTTGCACCAATGTTTCTGCCGCTGGCGATATTGATGGCCTAGAAACCAGCTTTTCCACCCAAATGACAGATCAATATTTATTTGTGTCAGATACAAAGGTTGAATGACAGCATGATGTAGAAGTTGATATGTAAGTCCTGTATGAAGCAAATGAGATGTATGTCTCATAAATGCATGATTCTGGGGTAAAATTAACAATGAGCCTTGGTCACCTGTTTCTTGCAAGCACGTTACACAATAAGCTGCCCACAACTTGAGCCTCATTATGCAAAGAACTCACATTATGGAGTAGAATCTGTTGGAGAACCTGATATTTGATCAACTGGTTAAGAAAGTCCACTCTTCTGCTTGGGAGCTGGGAGCACCAAGTATGTACAGTATAATGACTTGGCTATGGATTGGAAAATCTGAACAGCCACGTCAGGGACAAGAGATTTTTCCAGACTAGCTCTGAGCCCATCCAGCCTCCCATTCAATGGACACCGGGTGCTCTTTCCTCAGAGGTAAAGCTTCTGTGGTATGAGGCTGACCATTTACCCTCATCTAGTCGCAAGGTCCAGAATGAGTGGAGCTATACCACTACTCCCTCTATATGTCAACATGGTGTGCACATGGATTTCACCCATACCTTTTATTGCCATTGGATGCTACTCCAAGCTAGCTGAATTCAGTCCTCATTGTCATATCCCACTTAAGTAAAGATTACTTTAATATCATTGTACCATCTATGCGTTGTTTTCCAAGCAGTTTCCACTCCTTGAATTTTCCAAAAAAAATTTTGTTTGCTTCTCATCTCAGACCACAGAAAACTGAAAGCAAAATGCATTATGGTTATCTAATGATATTTTTACCCTGACCTTCATAATACACTTCAGCAAAGAAATAATGTGCAGATTCAAAACCTGCCATTGATATAACATGAAACATTTGGCACTCAATCTCTAATGATGATAAATGTGCTCTTTTGGGTTATTGTGCAGCAAGTAGTTGTAATTTCTTACTGATGTTCAAGGATTTAAAAGACTTGGATTCTTGAACCTTGAAGGTGGGACTGATAGGTTGTCCTGAAATGTTAGTAAGAAATTACCATTACTCACTGCACATTAACCCTTAGAACGCAGTTCTCATCTACTTTGTGGAGGAAACCTGAAATCACGCTTAGTACATATCTAATGATGTTTGTACACTTTAACACGGACAAAAATTATGCAATAGCCATAAATGTTTTAATATCAGGATAAAACAAACTAGAGGATTTTTAGTCTAGAATTCTTATTTTATGACACCATGCCAATGTTCAGTGGTTAGTCCCTGGCTTCTCACTATGGATGCGAGGGTTGGAACCCATCCTGTCTAAATGGGATGTGTAGTGGACAAAAAGCAATGACACAGGTTTTTCCTTTTCCATGAGTACTGTGGCTTTCTCTGTCAGTAACATGCCATAAGTTCATAATTCATTGGGATTTAAAAAAACCCACTTGACGAACTGGTCCCGCTTGGAAGTATGGGGATTTACAGTGTGAGCTGTGTGTCCAGGTCTGCACAGCAATAGTGTGGTTCTCGTCCATGACGACGCCCAACTGCACATGACATGGCAGGTTCACAACTTCCTGCACAGTTCACTGGGAAATGCTGGACCATCCTCAGTACAATCTTGATTGGTCACCCAGCAGTTTTCACCAATTTCCCCAACTTGAACGAGCAACCGTCATGATATGGTTTCAATTGCAATAGATGTACCTTTTAATTTCCTACCATCAGTAACACTATTACACCGTGAACTAGAAACAGGAGTAAGGAGGCATAGCTCAGCTCAAATTTAACCTCAGCACTAGATGGGGGTGAGTGGTCAGCCCAACATACCAGCTGCTTTACTTCCGGAGAAAGAGCCTCTGTTACACACTGGATATGAGGTTAGGTGGGCTCCAGAGGCGGGCAGGATGACTTGGAGAACAGAAAAATATCTTTCCTTGCTGGGATTTGAACCCCTGATCATTCAACCTGTCACGCAGCCATTACACTGACTTACGTTATCCTGCTTCATTGGAGTGACTTTTGTCCCTCTTCGTATATGGGTCCAAGATTTTGAGTGGTGCATATCTTTAAAAATATCAAACTTTTGTTAATGAAAGATTTGTAATGTATTAACCTTTATGGTCCAAGTATAAAGGATTTTAAATCCTTTGATATTATGTGGCTGGCAGCAGCTGTATTCTAAGGGGGAATGGTATTAATATTAAACAATGAATCAGCCAGCTGCAGTGCTGGCAAACACTACTTGTACAGTGCAATGTAACTGATAAAATTTCATTTATATTTCCTACCTGCCTCCTGAACTGAAAAACAGAAGGCTATTCACCTCACAAGTTCTGTTCAAATATGATGTTCAACATAGAACTGTGCTCTCTGTAGGTGTCACCTGACATGTGTACAGTAACCATTGTTTTTTCTGTAGCCAGGCTGCATGGATATGAATACACTTGTGTTTGCTGGTGTCCAGTCCTTAATGCAATGCTTCTAGTTTGTTCAGATTTCTATTTCTTACTCATATAAATGCCGAATACATGTGTCAAATGTTCTTTGAATGTTAGGATTTTCAAGCCTGTTGAAAAAGTGTAAGGTGAAGAGGAGGTACAAAATGAGTGTCACAACAAATATACACAAAATTCTGAACAAAAATATCTACTCTGCTAGTCTGCTGAGTGTGTCAGTGTCGTGGAATGTGGCAGTGAAATGAACGGTAAAGTGCAACATTCCAGCAGTAGAGGCAGCAGAGATATATCAATGGACCATTCTGGCAAGACCAATCAGTCAGGATGGCCAGAAATCCAACTAACATTTAAACTATGGACAACACAGACACATACTTAAAGTGAACTACAGTAGAACTCCACTTATCCGGAAGCTGGTTATCTGGATTGGCTTGGCCCTTCACGTAAACATTTTCTTACTGTAATTGTACTACATCTTTTTTATGGCTTAAATTTCACCCCCTCCTCAAACACATATGACGCATTATGTACTAATGTCTTATTGGTAAGGTACATAAATATGTAGCCTACAATAGCCATTTGTTGAAATTTTTTTTCCACTTCAAACTGCCAATGTAGCCTATTTTCAGAGAAAAATACAATTATCCGGTTATTCTGCATACCTGGATGGCTTGCCATCCCAATGAATATGGATAAGTGGAGTTATACTGTACTTCACAATGGTTAGTGGTGCTACAATACACACAGTTGTTAATGGCATATAATTAAGATGCAAGGGCGTCAGGTGGTTAGCAGCAATACATTGATACCTGTTATGTGAAACTGGCGAGACACACACACAGAATTATAGCAAACAGACCATTTTCTTACAAGATATGGGCAATTAGCAAATACTTAACTTCACCAGTGAAATGAGATACCAACATTACGAAAGTTTTGTGAAAATGAGAAATGAATAAGAAAGCTGAATATCAAGTATAGCCTACACATGTAAATGAAAAGGATTGGTTGTGACTGTACTTAGCTGAGCACAACATAATTAATATTTATGGGGGAAAAAGAAGTATAGCTATATGCATTCTTAATCTTCACAGTAGACAGAGGTGAATGGTAGGCTGCTTTAACTGTCTGGTACCGACTGGAATAGTGGGCTGGATACACCCCAGAGCCAGTGCAGACATGCTGACAAGACAGCAATGTACCAGAAGTTTCACTCAGCCAATACGAGATCCACATATCTGGCAGTGAATATATTAATACATTGATTTCACTGAAAACAGCTAACATTCTTTCATAATAACAACCCTCTTAACTGTATATTAAAATATGTAAAGTACAAAAGTAACAAAGATAAAATTAATACACAAGGCATAAAAATCAGAAATTAAAACATTAAAACCACATAGAAGATATACAGTAACACAGTATAAGAAGGCACTACCGTGCAGCACCAAGATACTGGCCAACAACTTTACTGCACACATCAGGGCTATCACTGACATGGCACAAGGAAAATTTTAATCCTTTTAAGTACCTGTCCAACAAGAATATATAAAAGCAAATAATTACAATACTTTTGTTGAATTTGTGCATATAACGATGAAAAAGTCCTCACAAGCCTGACAAAGGCTACAATATTTTATTACACTCTACAGTCTTCATCGTCATTTACAAAATTTTATTGAGTAATATCCATTTTATAGGTGTTTGATATTGAGCCAATCATATAAAATATATGAAGGACTGATATCAACTTGTAATACCAGTCCAACTGCCCTTGGCATTATATAACCTAAAATAAATACTGTCTGTTGTTTGTGAAGTTAAAGGTTAAACTTGGACACATTGTACCATGAATTCCTGAATTTACAAATTTGTGATATTTCTATGAGGGACAAGTGCTAACCTTATATAAAAAATAAGTTTAAAAAAATAGAGTAACCAACGCTCTGATGCCGAAAACTTTGTTCTGCCTTTGATGCTCATATGGTACATGAGTAGCTGATGGTACAAATCAGACCTTCATGTAGTCACAGTTGACATTTAAGCAATTGTGCCACTGTGGCACCAAGGCTTGTATCCAAGTACAGAAGAAATTGGTGTCAGTTGTCATAAGCTAGGTGGTGACAGTTTGCTTCATGTCAGCATCTGTTGCCAGCCAGATTCTTCTTCAGGTGTCTAAAGAGACAGAAATAACTGGGACCCATTCCCCCAACTGGATCTATGACTGGTTACGGCACTATGGCTAGGAGGTCATTGATCACCTTCCTTACAATCCCAGTGTCATGTCCAGAGATTTCCATCTCTTTGGACATCATAAGAAGCATTCGACTGACACGTGATTTGCACTCAATGTCTACATGAGACAAGCCCTCACCTCCTGGCTACAGACACTTGGCAGTGATCTTTCCTATGTCACAGTACAAGCTCCCACGTCACAACGGGACAAATGCTGGAGTGCTAATGGTGCCTACATGGAGGTGTGGCATGTACCATCTGCTACCCTTGTGCCACATACACACCACAATCAGAATAAAGTTCTTGGTATCAGAGTGCTTGTTACACTATTTTTAAAAACTTCCTTGTGTAACTATAATCAGAATATGGAAACAAGTCCTACAGCTTGATTCCTTCCCTCAACATTTACACTCTGCTTTTAAGCTTCCGCATCCAGCACACTTCCTGTCTGCTCCTCTAGAAGTCCAATATACAAGAATACTGGTACAGATAAGCTTCACAAGTGACAAACATTTTGTGTTTGTTGACAAAGGCTAGCAGGACTGCAGGAGTATACATCTGCAGGCAAACAGGGGGAAGCCTCCATGGTACTACTTTCTGTGGCTTTAGTACAATACATAACAAAACAAACTACAAAAATATTTACTTCAACAACAAAGATTGCCTAGGCCCCTCATGAAGATTTTTTATTTTACAGCAGTTGAGTTGTTTCTGTACATTTACAGTAATACTCCAAGTTCTCTGTATGTGTAGTTTGTGGTCTCTGTCAAAATTAACTTGTGCTAAGACTAGTTACCAGAAGCAGCAATTCAGCATTTTAAGTACTTGATGGAGGAAATGAGGTCAACTAAAAACTACTTTTCAGTCTTGAAGGTACCTAAAATGTACCAAGGAAGCATAATACCAGACACCAGAACACCAAAATACACTATCCCTGTTGAAAACTGGGAGCACTTGGAACTTCTCAACTACAACAGTGCTTAAGTAACATTGTGTTTAAAAGAGAAACTCATAGTACAGCACAGTTTTGATGTTTGTCCCTAAATGGCCCTAATAAAACTTCCCAGCATATTAGAACCCATTTTCAATATAAAATACCTACCTGGTTCCTGGGACTTATGAAATATCTGTACTGAAAAAACATACACACACACACACACACACACACAAAAGAATGAAAGTTTAAATGACATTAAATGACTCAACGGACAGTTTCAATCTACACAGCAGTAAGCAGTAACCTCACTTTTTAAAACACACAGTGTGACTGAGCTGATAGTGATCTGCACAATAACATAAGAGTGAGAAAAGCTGACTCAGTGGCCGATATTGGAACCAGTCATACAATTTTGTACAAAATGGTATCAAAATGGGTGACCATGGAAGGTAAAATCCCAACATCAATGTTAAAAAAATTTGAGACTCTACTGTAGTCCTGCCTGGAAATGTCAATTTATAAGCAGACATGTGATAACATGCTTACCTCATGAGCTGAAAGTCACAGGCTAAAGAGCCAGCCAGATGCAGCACAGGTACTTCCAATTTTCTAACTTCACACATCTGTGACAGCTTTATAAATACCAGTCATCTAGAGTGGTGCAGCTTTCATGTGAAACCACAAGCACATTCTTCCAGCAACCAATCTTGCACATTATCATACCATAATTATCATCAATGTAAACCCTGAGTATTGTTAAATTATTCTTTGGCTGCTGCATGGTACACAGATGATAAAGATTTGGAAGGAGGTCATCTGAATGTACTGTCTCTGCATATGTCAAGAAAGGTAATAAGCAGCCTGGCTGGGATCCAAACTGAGTACAAATTTTGTGTGTTACTGTTGCAAAATGCCTGGTCGTTGGTAATGGCCATTAAGTGCTTCTAGTTAACCTATTCAGTAAGTTGGTAATAAAAGGGACGGCAAAGGGTGAATGCAGAACTGCTGCTAACCTAATCACAATCATCGATACACAAACAACACAGTCTGCACACAGGATCCAAACGGTGATCCTTGTTCTTATGTTCAGTGTCATCGGACGTCTAAGACTGCGACATCATTATGACCGTCTGTGGCACACAATTTTCCCCTTCCTCAGTCACTTGCTGACATCACGCACACCTGTTCATTCATCTGAGCTAATGAGACATGGAGCACTAAAAAGTTCTGAAACAGAACGTGAAAACAGCATCCACATTGTAAGTTAGTAGAGTTATTCAACCAAACAAGAATTAGCTGTCCGAAGCCTGCAGTTAATAAGCTTACCTCCTACTAAAAACAAAACACAATTCAACTCCACTGTTAAGTCCCATCAGTTAATACTGATTAGAAAAACAATGATAGTTTACTGTCAGAATCATGACACAGATAAATAAATTGTGTGGGCAAACTGCAGGGTTTATAAACATTCAAGCATGTTGTACATATATTAACCACTGTGCTTTAAGGGGCTGAAGTTTATGGAAATCACAGATTTCTGCTCCACTTTCTTGTAACTGTTCCTACATCAGGTAAAACCTATAACAAAATATGAGACAACATAATGATAATCGTTTTTGGAACACGATTACAGTCTCTGCAAATAGATACACATTCATACACATACTAAAGCTTCAATGCCCACCGCTGTGTACTGTACAGTAAATCTACACACTGCTTCCCTCTGTGCAACTTTCCTTCAAGAGCACATTTTAGGGTAATTTAAATTTTAAATTCCTCCAACTCGGGCAGTAGTTGTAATTTAAACTCCATTGCCATTGAAGGGTTAATAAAATGCTGTACCAAATTCTGCCTGATTGAATGGATTATCATTCTCACTTCATCCACCACAAATTCCACATGGGCTGGCCAGATACTAAGGTGGGTCTCAGCAAGTGACAGGCCAGAAACTGACTGCCAGAGCCATGGAACAGCCCAACTTCCATGACAAGATATTTTAACTGCATGTCAATTACCTGAGTGCTGAACTAATCCTGCCTTTCAAGGAATGTCCAATCCAGGGACTGATCTTCACTCAAGACCTTGCAGTAACGATGAAAACTTTCATTCATCAAATCTTGAGTCCTAAAATTAACAACACAAAATCCTGTGTCAGAATTGAGGTGTTCAGTCTCATAACTATGGGTTCCCTGGGATGGGGCACTGTGTCCTATGGTACTAACACGCTACCTCCATTTTCTATGCTGAAGATGGCAGCATCAGGTTCCTCTGAAACACTGGTACCTAAATCTAATACTACAGACAACATTTTTTTATCAGTGAACCGAGCACTGCAGTGTGGCCAACTTGCAGCTGCTACGCAGTAATGATGTCACACGCTCTACAATGAAAAGTATGTTCTGTATATAACATCACAACCCAGAAGACAGTAATCTTAACAAAAAATACGTGGTGAAGAAAATGTTTTTTCTTCCCTAGTATAAAATGCTGTTGACTGATGGACTTGTAAAATACCAAGTGACATTGCTTCAAAGGTTTCACTTACATAAATGGGTACAAATGGTGAATCCTCCAGTACGGCTACCAGTGAGCTGCCAGACCACCAAAGCTGGAGGAATGTAAATAAAAAATTTTCCTGTCTCCACTCAAGAAAAACGCACAATCAGGTATATGTACTGTACTGACCAGTGTTTCTCAAGAAAATTCCATTGTGACATAACAACTTTATATAAATATTCCTATACACTTCACTTGTATTAATTCTAATTTTTGACACCGATCTATTCATTAAAATATTTCTGCACAGTTGCAATATCATAATGCAATAACCACAGTTTGAAAATGTGTTTCATATCATTATCAGACTGTACTATTATAATATGAGCAGATGCTCAACAATCGGTTGTTGCTCTGATACCACAACACAATTTATTCAGAAAGTGGGGATAATTATATCAGCAGTCATCAGTCAGCACTGCACTGCAATGCTGCAATTTTATGTATCACACAGTAAATCCCTATACTTACTTACTCCATGGAGTATAGTCCTTCCTTAGAAGCTAACCGGTTCTCAGCTAATCAAGAAATTCCCCGCATATTATGGAACCTGAAGGTTCATTACCATATTCGCAAGAACCCTCCACCTGTTCCCATCCTGAATCAGATCAATCCAGTCCATGCTCCCCCACCTCACTTCCTGAGAGATCCAACTTAATATTATCCTCCCATCTACACCTGGGTCTTCCAAGTGGCGTCTTTTCCTCAGGTTTCCCCACCCAAACCCTGTATGCAACTCTCCTCTCCACCATATATGCTACATGCCCCACCCACCTCATTCTTCTCGATTTGATCACCTGAGTAATATTTGGTGAGGAGTATAGATCAGTAAGGTCCTCAGTCTGTATTTTTCTCCACTCCCCTGTCACCTCATCCTTCTTAGGTTGAAATATTCTCCTTAGCACCCTATTCTCAAACACCCTCAGCCCATGTTCCTCCCTCAAAGTGAGCAACCAAGTTTCACAGCCATACAAAGCAAGAGGCAAAATTATAGTTCTGTATATCTGAATCTTTATATTTTTAGATATAAAACTGGAAGACAAAAGATTCTGCACCGAATGAAAGTAGGCATTTGCGGACTTCAATCTGTTCTGTTCTTAATTTCTTCCTGGACTTCAATCTGTTCTTAATTTCTTCCTGGACTTCAATCTGTTCTTAATTTCTTCCTGATTGGAATTTTAATACATTACGGTTGTTTTGAAATATTTGAACTGTTTACCCTTTCAAAGGACTTTTTATCAGTCTTTCTATTGTGATTTTCTCCTGCATTCTGATATTGAGACATGGCCATGTACTTAGTTTTATCAGCATTTACTTGAATTCCAGTCTGCTTACTAGCAACTACAAAAGCTTCTGTGTTTTTCTTTATAGTATGTATGCTTCTACCCAATATATTAATATCATTAGCACAAACCAAAAGCTGATGTGTACCACTTAATTTCAATATTTCCTGGTTTACCTGAACCCTCCTAATGGAATACTCTAAAGGAAAGTTGAAAAGCAATTGTAATACAGCATCTCCTTACTTCAAACCATTCTTAATAAGAAACATGTCACAAATGTTTGCCTACCTGGACTTTGCTACAGATTTCATTCAGACACATTTTTATTAGCCTTACAAGTTTCATGGGTAAACCCAACTCAATGAGAAAGATTTCCCTCCTAATTGAATCACTGAATCCTGAACTGATTCCCTGAAGTCTATAAATAGCTGAAGCACTGCTTCATTGTAATCCCATTTTTTTTCAAGAACTTCACAAATGCAGAATATATGATCAGTAGTTGACCTGTTTCATCGAAATCCACGAAAATCCCCAATAATTTCCTCTGCATGTTGAGTTAACCTTGACAGCTGGACATAGGATAAAATTTTGTATGTACTTGACAAAAGTAATATACCTGTATAATTACTACAGACTGTTTTATCACCCTTCTTATGAACAGGTACAGTGAATGACTCCTTCCATACCTCAGGCAATTCCTCATTATTCCAAATATAATTAATAAGTTTATAGATCTCAGAGTGAATTGTCCTATCCCCTGCTTTGATTATTTTTGTTGGAATTTGATAAATACCTGGTGATTTGTGACCTTTTAACTTTTCAACAGCCATCTCAACCTCAAAGGCACTAGGCTCATATACTAGTGGCTCTGCTGTATGCATTTCAGTCTGCCTAACATCACTAACCCCGTGTATATTCAATAGCTGAGAGAAATGGTTCCTCCACATAGCCAAAATACTGTACACAGGAATATTTTACTTCAATATAATAACATAATTTCTTGTGTTTACAGATATGAGCTTCTAAGAACCTTACTTATTGGTGGTACATATGTATCAAGAGACAGTTGATACATCACATCACTGGAGGCAGGTCACTGCACCATAAACATGTGAAACTGTTATCCTTTTTTCAATTACCCATGTAATGCCAGTTTTAACCCCTTCTGTGACTACTGATCATCCTTACAGGTTGCTCACTTTTCCATGTGAAATGTATTTTATCTGACTGGGTTGGTATTTAAATTTTAGCACTCAGTTTATGAAAAATGTATTACTTGGCAACAACAAAATTAAGAAATAAATGGAATTTTGTGTAAAATAAAACAGAGATTATGCAGCATATATTACAGTAAATTTCCTTGTTGCCTAAATACATCAAATGAATTTTAGGGGCCTATTTTTAATGTGCACTCACATATGTGACTGCAGGTTTTGTAAAGATTAAATGAAGATGTATCATAAATAACATTTTTTCTGGTGCCAAGAAATTAGCACAAAACATCCTTAATGAATGGAGAATATGAAGGATGGACACAGATGTCAAAAAACCAGAATTTATTGGATAGTAATTAAGATTAAGATTCCAGTCTTCTGAATGTGACAATGTGTCATCGGATGTGTACGTCCAGACACTGTGAACGATCGTGGTGCCTTCACATTCTGGGACTGACTCTGAAGATGAAGGCACTGTGGTCCATTTTGTACGGACCTTTAACATGTCAAATACACAGCATTACATCCCAGAAGAGGGAATCTGCAGCAATATCACCGTGACAGCCTCACATCTTGCAGACCATAAATAGTCTGATAAAATTATTTGGTGACCAGAACCACGAATTTGGGATTCAAAAGTGACACAGCTAGTAGCCTAAGAGGGGTTGATTAGGTGTCAGTCAGCGAAATAGCTTCATATTTTCAAGAATCAGATCGATGACACATTTTTTTTGGTGTAATTTCAACACTCCAGTTGACACCACACATTTGCAAGCAAACTGCCTGCTGCACTGTCCCACTTGAGAAGAATGTTGCATGACCGTGAAGTGAGTAGTATCAGTGCCAACACTTGTCTCTATGCATACCGACCATTATGAATAAGGATACCATTAGGTATCATCCTGTCATTTGTTAATCAATGTAAAGTAACACACAAACCTGACAAACCAATACAAATGGCAGACCCAAGTTTTTCTGAGGAGAATGATAGGTATAACACAAAAACTGGAGTTCCTACAGTGGGGTTTGGAAGAGGCCTCCTAAACACTTTACTTACGCATATCTCAATGCAGTGTTGTCACTGATCATAACTGAAGTATCACTGTTTGAATCCTGGATACTATAACTGGAGTGTGAGAGCCTCAGATGCTCAACTGAGTCTCCACAGCTTTGACTATCAGGTGCAGGTGTAGGTTGTCCAAATGATGGACCAAACCAAAGTTGTTTTGGCTCTGCAGGACTATGATCACTGGTTGGCTCCACTATCCACATGCTTTCTTCTCCATTATTTACATTCCTTTCAGCAGGCAAGGGTTGTGATACAGCAGTTACAACTGGGTGAGGCACTGGTTGAGATTTTACATGGATACTCAGTGCCGTAAATCCATTACACTGATCTAGTGCCTGGAAAAGAAGAGAAACTAACAAGTCATTGATACAAGATTTTGGATTCTCACAGTGGTGTAGTTAAATATCGAAGTCTTTTGGGATGTTACGCTGTGTTGCTGGGTGAGCAGCTTCTGACCTTTCAGAGATGTGTAGTGTCCACATCTTCAGGGTTTGGCAGCCTAAGTTGTCCTTCAAAATGCTGAGAACTACTTGTCCTGTGACACAGTGTAACATCCCAAAGACTTGTCTTTTCAAGTCAGTAGTAAATTAACAATTGTATGAGATATGCAATACTCACAGTTGTCAGTACCAAGATTAAAGTCTGCAGTGATGTAATGGCACACAGTTTGGTCGCTGAGTATCAACGTTTCAAAGAAAACTGCTGTCTCCTTCTTTAGGGTATCAAACTATACACTGTCATACACTCAAAGACCATGACTTTAATCAAGGCATGTCTCCACCTCACTTGCTAATACTTTTAGGACTAGCTACTTTACTACCACATCTAGCCATAATTCCAAAAATTCAAGAAACAGACATCAATATTCGAGGTACCATAAGTGAGATTTTAGAAGCAGTGGACATGGTCTGTTCTAGATGACAACAGTGGACCAAAACAGATGAAACACAGCAATAATGATGCCAAATGTGCAAACTCACCATCTGCATCCAGATATCTCGTTGCCTGTCTAACTGTGTTTGTCTCAGTTCTGTCCGAATCTTGTTTATCACTTGAAGTGCAGCCTGCAGGGGGCTCCAGAGCTGTTCAATCTCAGTCTGAACATCTGTCACCTGCCTGCAAGACAGTAATCAGGGACTGCAGAAGAATGTGAAGATAAGAGAATCATGGCTCATTCAGATCGCAGTCTTCTGGTACCTAACACAACACAGTCTTGCAGATGGAGACTAAAGTTTGAATGTTCACAGACAAAGGACAATTGGATTCTGGTATTTTTTAATAAATTACACTGCACCACATTCCATAAAAAAGTATGGGCACTTCTCTTCGTACATGAGTTACAAAACGTGATTTTACTTGTATGCTACCAACTACTGTAGACCAACAACAAGAAATGGTGAGAAGTGGCAGCCCAATCGCATTGTCCTGTAGTGCCCCCACGTACAGTGCGCCCACACTAATACCGCGATCGGCACTGAGCGGAATTATTCTACAAAATTCCCACTCTATAAAATACACATTACATACCACGAATCACTGCCACCAGACGATATCTCTTCTACCCGTATCATCAATGCGCTCTCAACTTAATTCCCTGGGATTCGAAATTCGGGATCAAGGATTATATAACAAAATCTCAATAGTATTCGAATTCCAAATAAATGTACTTATATTATAAGTTACCCAATAAAATATCTAAGCACTTTCAGTAATCTAGTATATTCCTAATATGTGCAAAATTTAAATCTAAAATTCAGTTAAAGTAGTTGCTTCACCTCTTTCTGTGTCGTAGTGTAAGTTAGTTAATTTTGAATTTAAAATTCTATCGTTCAACAAGTAAAAATTCCAAAATTGCTCAACTCACGAATGAAGTTTAACCAAATAATAATTTCTGCACAGTCAACAAGACTCACCTTTTAACAAAACCAAACCACTGCACTTTGTCATATTAGTCACTGTTATAATTCTTCTTCTTGTAAAGTTCCTCTGCTGAGTACGCACCATATGGCCATAAGTGCACATCAAGTCGACAAACAAACACTACCTCGGTCCGTGAGCAAGTGAGACTCTTTGTGCCTCAATCAGCCAAAATTTATAAAACCAACCTAGCAACTTAGGCATTCTTAAAGTTTTTCCAACTCTGAGGCGATGGCGCTGCACGTTTGGGCACAGTTCAAGTAATAAGAACCCCCTATTTGTGCAGCGCTTGCAACTCTGTTTCCTGTTAACAGCGTTAACATGCAATGGAGCACTATAATGTACAATGTTTCACAATTCAACAATGAGCCCTTTACATGCAGCCTGCATTCATTACAGTCCTGTACCAACACTGTTAAAAGTAACCTTTCATGTTCCACTTAGTACGGATTCAAGAAGACAGTGACTTGATGTGTTTCCATGTAAGCACGTGAATATACACCGTCAAGTGATTTTTGTGATATGTCATTACTTCCTGTAAATATCTGAGCCTGAACTGCCCTCAAGGTGCCTGACACTGCTTCAGCCAGCTGTATCATATAACTCCTAAAGGCACATTAGTTTCATTTTAAGTAATTTAACCCCATATCTATTGATTTTGAAATGAAAGTATCACATCAATTGATGAGTACCGGTAATCACAAAATTAAAATGACACACAAAACTAACTACACAAACTTAGGTTTTGTGGCAGGATCTTTAGAAGAATCAAATCATTCCATCATAAAGCCTTTGTCCAGTGGGTCTGGATACTGGTACTTCATCCAGACCAGACGGTACAACTGCACTTACTGTAAATAGGTGTCAAACGTTCGATCATTCAGCAGTTTATCCCGATGCTTCAGACAGCTGTACACAACCTTCACCATTTCGATGTTGTCAGTTCTTTCCTGTCGACTGTCCTTCGATCGGCGACGTAAACTGTCGTAGCATTTCTGGCCTGCATCAAGACTGAAACAAATAATAAAGGTGAAAGGTAAAGTTCACCTGATAACCTGCCTTGAAGGCAAAGAGGGTGAGAAGAGGCACAGCTCTAGTCTTTCTTTAACCTTGACACTAGATGGGGGTGGATGGTTAATGCCACACCCTGGTTGTTTTACCCGCAGGGATGACCCAGTATCTACCATTTAGGAGGCTGGGTGGGCCCCATGGCTGGTCTGGAAAATCTTGTCCCTGGCAGGATTTGATCCCTGGACCAACCAGCTCATAGAGAGTCACTATACCAACTATGTAATCAAAGCTAACAATAAAAAACAGAAAAGAAAATAAAAGACCTAGAATCAAATTTACTTTTATATTACCTCTTTCCTATGTTCTGATAGTGGAATACTGCCACACTGATTCATTGTCTATGCAGCAACATGTATTTTTATTTACAAGTCACGACTGCATGACGAGTGAGTGTTTTCTTCTTCTCTACATTCTTTAACAATCTCCTCATAGCTAAAGTACAGGCACTACAGATGGTGTGACTTGCATATTGCACTACATAAAATTTGTACATAACTGGCAGCAGCGTGATGAGTAAAAATTATTGCACATGGAAATTAGACATTTTGTTGCAGACAGATGGAGACTTACATACCACAAACCAGTATTTGTAAGTAAAGCTTCCCATCTGCCATGAATGCACTGAGGATGCACAGAGGCCAAGCTGTATTTATACCTAAGCCAAGCAGCCAGCTTTAAGCTGCAACTGCTTTGACCTTGGGAGAGGGATAAGAGACTGATGACTATGGATGTGGAAGCTCAATGATAAGGGCACAGACAGTTGTGTGGTCTAACAATGTGCAGACAATTATCTTTCTCAATGCCACTTATTTAGGTGACTGACGTAACCAGGGTAGATCCTGGTGGTATTATGATCTAAGGCATAGGCCTGTGGCCATTCACTTGCTGGGAGCGGGGTTTGAATCTTGCCTGGGGCAAGGATGTTTGTCTCTGTTGAATGTTTTGTGTTGTATGGGTACAGAGGTCACTGTGACAGAGGTCCAGCCGAGTGTGTGTGCATGTCATTAAGTGTAACTGGGTGCAACAATAACCTACAATGGGAAGGTAGAGGATGTAAGGAAAGATAGAAAGATAGAAAGAATGGTGGAAGCAAACATGCTCTTTAAAAGCATAATTAATATTTAAACCCTTTCACAACTGGGTACAGTGATACCTCGGCTAACGAAGATAATTCGTTCCGGAATCACATTCGTTAGCCGAAACGTTTCCATTTCTTCATTCACAGAACTTCTTTGGGAACGTAAACAACCCAGTTGGGTTGGTGGGTCTCCCCTATGTGATGTGGTCAGCTCATTTCTTTGTCACACACATACAGACGAAAAAGATTAGCTCCTGGAATGGCCCGACCGTTCATGATTGCTGCTTTATGTTAGCGTGTGCATCCACTAAAACATTTGTTAGCCGAGTCCAAAAAAACAGCGAAAAAATCGTTAGCCAAAAAATTCGTTAGCAGGGTCACTCGTTAGCTGAGGTATCACTGTATTTATGAGGCGTGGCAATTCCGTGACAGTTTTTTCACAGTATTAAAGACAACTCAGGGGACATCCTGTGAATGGATGTTTAATGCAAGCTTCATGTGGATGAGAAGAATTCTGGGAAGAAATCACACTGTAGCAGCTTTGTGAAGACAGAGATGCCTTGATACTTACAGTGAAGCAAGGATATCATTGTCCCTCATCTTTATGTAGGGGTTCTTCTGTAGGCCCAAGGTCCTCTTATTGACTGCCTCACATTTACTTTGAAGGTGCTGTACCACATCCTTCAGTTTGGTTATCTTCTTACCTACAGCAGAACTCATTCTACTCCAGGAACATACCACATCTTCAGAAACTGTCATGAAGCAAAAACCATACAATGTGTCAGTCAGGTGAAAACCTTAAGCTTTTACCAGTTAATCTGGTACAGACAGGTTCGGTACAACACTCTCATTTTTCAACATACTTTTGTCTACCATACCAGGTACATGTCTCTGACCCACACTGATGTCCTAATGTGCCTACAGCTGAAAACAGTATGGTCTTGACTTCTTTTCTGCATTTTTTAGGTTTTTTTTGACTCATCCTTTTAAATAACAGTGATTGATATGACACTAAATGAACTAGCAAGAATATAGAAGGAAGTGGTCATGGTCTGATCGGCAGTATTATCCTGGCAATCGCCTAAAGGGACAGAGGAAAATTGATGAAGACCATCAGGGCCCTAGCGAAGACTCAAAATGGCCATGTCCAAAATACAAGTTAGAAGTGCCATAATTTGAACCAGTTTGCTTCATGACACATTTTGGAAATTTTGTACTTCTTTCATCAGGTGCTGATGACAGTAAGTAAGTGTTATCCTATTGGTCCCATGGATACATTACTCCCAACCCCCGGAGCATGTTTGAGAGCAGCTCTGTGTAGTGTAAGTAAAGAATTTCAGTTCCAATGATGCACCTGCTGGTCCACAGTATATCAGGGCACACTTTGCAAAGTTCAGTATTAACCCTTTAAGGCCGAATGACTTCTAAAGACCTCACACAGTGTGTTGGAATTTTGTTCATTCCTATCCAATAAACTGCTGTGGCTTGCTAAGCTGCAGGACCCTTGAAGGTCAGGGTTTCTTTATGGAGCCAGAATGTACCTCTCCACATCCTAAACTCCTCCATAAAACTTGATTTATAATGTTGACACATAGTAACTGCGCATTTTGTCCAAGCTGAGTAGTATGTTTCAGACACTGCTAGCTTTGTTCACCACTGCCACTGGAGTTCACTGTGGGTTGAAATATCAACACTGGCCTACGAAACGAACATTTTGTTGACCAGAAAGGCTGTCATTGGCGTACCGTATCCATATAATTCAGACAAAAACTAATGCTAAAAAATCAGAGATATCCACAAAAATCGATGTTTACAGCTATAGGAGGGCCCAAAGATGTGCCTATTGTAGTGCTGGGGTAATCTGTAGGGGTTGTGGGGTAGTAACATGCAACACACAGCCGTCGATCTACTAAAAAGTCTTGGGCACCCTCGAATAGGTGGAATTTTATACAGTAGTCACATCGTAGCTTTAGATCTGTTTGCTGTCACTGTAGAAAATGTTCATATCTCACTGGCATCAGGTTTCTGAAACTGTGCCAGTCATACAGAGGAAAATAAGTAAGGCAGACCAATGTAGTTGTTAGCAATACTCAAAAGTTGGATACTGTTACTTCACGTGGGGCTAAATATACCCACCAAGACTTCAGGCTCCTTCTGGTGAGGAATCTGATTGAGAAAGCTGTAAAGAGCCAAGATTGCCCCACCCCCAGATTGGTTGGAAGACCAGGTGTGGAAAAAAGTTTTGTGACTTGAGAGTTGCCATAACAAACACTGGCCAGCGAAATCATCACCCCAACTGTGCTGCCGTCCATGTTCTTCTTGCAGCGAAAGAAAGGGCAGTGTATAAGTGCACCAGATGTGACGTGGGCCCATGCATGGTGCCTTGTTTGAAGAATATCACACAAAAGTAAATTTGTAAATCACCCCCATTGAAAATACTGTGTCGTGATAAAACAGTGATCCAAGGTGCCACAGACCTTCTGCAGCAACCAGAATTATGCAAGTAATGAACTATTTACACCACATTTTACATAATGCATGCAATTCACAGGCCTAAATTTATTATAAAAATAGGTGAACATTTTTACCTGGATTAACCGAATTCATAAGCAGAGTGCACAATTTTATTTCATTAAATTTGAAGGAAAAGACTATGAGATATGCTTTTTTTTCCCCCCCTAAGAGTAAGAATTAAAATTTAAAATCCCCAGAAAAAAATCTCGGCAGGCTGCGTTGTGCGGAGAGATTTAATTCCGGCGTTAAAGGGTTAATAGTATTTCAGATGCCGTGAATTTGTGCAAAAAATGAATACAACTTACAAAAGTCAATTTTCTTTGCTTCAGATTCATCAAAATGCAAAGACTCCAGGGACAATTGCAGCTGTGCCTCCATTTGCTGCAGCTGGCTCACCATTGTCTGTGCTTTCTCATTCAGTCTGGTGTTGTTGGAGATCATGTGCAACCTGCAATGATCAGCAAGGAATGCGAATCTGACATGATAATCCAACAGAAGCTAATTTATTCACAAAATACTTCAGAATAACCAAAATGGTCCCCCTAAAATTAACTCTATTCATTAGGAGAGAGAGAGAAAAGAAAGAGAAAGAAAGGAAAATAATAAAAAATGCTGCACTCATAGTAGTCAGTCTGTGGACCAATGTGCCAGACAGAAAGTATGCAGTCTAGCCACTCAATTGCGCCATTCGGTTAAAATAGTGTACAAGGAGCAACATGCCCACTGCACCTGTACAATCGTTGCTACAGTAACTGCAATTTTGAAGAATGCATAATACTGAAATTAAGAAACTGAGGTGTACTGATGTAATTTTGAAAAGTGGAGAAGGAGAACGAGGGTTTTAACTGCATCTAATACTGTAACACAACACATGCACACTGCCATAACAGCCACAGCTACTGGGTGCATAACAGCAAAATTGTGCAGTAAATTCCACAGTATCTATCCATGTCCTCTATCAGCTAATTTAAAGCAGACAGGTATAATACAGCTTTATGACATTTCAACATATTGCCAGATGTACCATATACAGTACATATTTGTAAGGCATGCTGATGACTTGCTGTGGCTACAGCTGCACACAGTAGGGTCCCCACACACAGTACATACCTCTAAACTACAACATCTTGATTATTTTTTACAGTTGTATGGATTTAATTTGCCTCACCACTGTACTTCACTTTAATTGGTACATCCAGTTGTGCTACATTTAAAGGTACATACACATCATGGTAAAATATTAATGAAGTTGGCATAACTAACATCTCTATATTCTACATATTTATGTTTACATATTTTGGCTATATTATGGCCATTAACAGGCAAGCCAACCTTAGGTGTAACTTAAATACTCAATATATGGTGCCGATAATCCTGTCACTGCATGTCTAGTACTGTTGTACATTTAATGTTGGCTGGCTGCCTGATTATGGCTACAGTGCAGTGAAGCATAAATATCAAACCAAGGAAAGTGCATCCTATAACCTGCCATGAAGGCACAGGGTGGGAGTAGAGGTATAGCTCTACTCGTTCTTTAACCCTTGGCGTTAGAGGGGGTGGGTGGTTAAGGCCAACTCCTGGTTGCTTTCCCCAGGGATGTCCTGGTATGGGCCCAGGGCCAGTATTGATGCGTGCAGAAAATCTCGCCGCCACTAGAATTCAATCACTGGACTGTCCTGTCCGTAGTAAGTTGCTATACTGACTACACTATACTTATCCACATAAATACAAACAAACAAACAAACACACACACACACACACACAAATATATATATATACTAGTTCTGCAAACTCTATTAATATTTACAGAACCTTCCATGTCCCTGTTAAACACATCTTAACCTTTTGGCGCTGGAATTATTTTTTTAATTTTAGCACATTCTGTATATAAAATGTGAATAATACAGGAACCAAATACGTTAGAATTATGAAACAAACTGCATTTTGAAGAGAAAAAAATGGAGAGTATATACCATGTTTAAAATATTCAGTACCTATATTTG
>Ga0131853_10004508_pt1 | contig 24948 bp, 22 predicted proteins | sample TergutLab28metaG_FD_92764 | JGI IMG/M metagenome (GOLD analysis project Ga0131853, IMG submission 92764) | Labiotermes labralis P1 segment gut microbial communities from Petit-Saut dam, French Guiana - Lab288 P1 (version 2) (version 2) | ecosystem: Host-associated > Arthropoda: Insects >...
AAAAAGAGCATACCTTAATGCAAGCGCTTTTTCGCAAAGCGAAAAACGCTTATTTTGCAAACAAAATTTTGTTACTGTTTTTAAGTTAATCCACTATATAATATTTTTGCAGGTATTCATCTTTTATTCTGTCAAGTTCAGAGGGGAGAAGTTCGCTAAGCAGTTCCCAGCCTATTTTCAGAGTTTCCGGTATTTTTCTATTTTCTGACGGGCCTTGACTCAAAAATTTCTCTTCAAACAAGCGCCCAAAACGCATATATTTCTTATCTGTTTCTGAAAGCTCGTCTTCACCTATAACCGAACTTAGAGCGCGAACATCTTGAACCCTTGCGTAGGATGAAAACAGCTGATTGGCAAGGTCCGGGTGATCTTCTCTGGTATATCCGGCTCCTGTTCCGTCTTTCATAAGTCTGGACAGTGACGGTAATATACTTATAGGCGGATAAATATTTTTCTGGTGCAAGGTTCGCTCAAGAACAATCTGCCCCTCGGTTATATAACCTGTTAAATCCGGTATAGGATGGGTTATGTCATCGCCGGGCATTGTAAGTATAGGTATTTGAGTCAGTGATCCCTTTTTACCTTTGACAACCCCTGCCCTTTCGTATATAGAGGCCAGCTCTGAATATAAGTATCCCGGATAACCTTTCCGGCCGGGAATCTCATTTTTAGCAGAGGATATTTCCCGCAGTGCCTCCGCATAAGACGTCATATCTGTAAGTATGGTGAGAACATGCATGTCCTTTTCAAAGGCAAGATACTCAGAGGCGCTAAGAGCCATCTTCGGAGTTATAATGCGCTCCATAACCGGATCATCAGCTAAGTTTTGAAACATAACAACGCGCCCCCAAACCCCTTCTTCTTCAAACCTGCGCTTAAAAAACTCTGCCACATCATGCTTCACACCGAGACAGGCAAATACAATTGCAAAATCTTCATCTTCATGGCTCAGCGAGGCTTGGCTTACAATCTGTGCTGCCAGTTTATCAGCAGGCAGTCCGCTGCCTGTAAAAATCGGCAGCTTCTGTCCTTTCATTAAAGTTGCAAGCCCATCTATTGCCGATATCCCCGTTTGAACAAAACTCCTTGGATACATTCTGGAAACCGGGTTTATGGGCTTTGCGTTAATGTCCGTAAAGCACTCTGCATATACCTTAGGAAGCCCGTCAATAGGTCTGCCTATGCCATCAAACACCCGTCCTAATATTTCTTTTGAAAGTCTTAGCTGCATTGGTTTACCGTGGAATTTTGTGATGACATTAGTCAGAGAAAATTCTTCAGTGCCTTCAAAAACTTGTATAACAGCCCTGTCACCTGATATCATAACCACTTGGCCTTGTTTTGTTTTACCCTCCACGCTAAAAGTAACTGCCTCTTCAAAAGCGGCCCCTTCAACACCTTCAACAACGACAAAGGAGCCTTTTACCTCAGACAGCCCCAGATATGTAACAGACATCAAAGTGCCTCCTTAGCTAGAAGCCTATTGTAAAATTCACTAATCTTATCTTTAAACCCGGCTATTATGTTTACATCATCATTTCCTACCCTGTCTTTAATAGTAATTATTTCGCTATAAACACTTTCGCCCAGCATAAGGTTTAGAGGTACATTTTTATCTGCAAGGGCTTTACTCTTTTCAAACAGCTCAAGTATAATTTCCATCATCATTGATTGTTTTTCAAAAGTTGTATAAGTATCAATGCTGTGATAAGCGTTCTGCCTTGCAAAACCTATCCTTATTATTTTTGATATTTCTAAAATGAGTTTTTGATCATCAGGCAATGCATCTGAACCTATAAGCTTTACAATCTCCATAAGCTCTGCCTCACGGCTTAAAAGCTTAATAATCTCTGCCCGGTTTTTGATGAAATTTGCCGAAACATTTTCAGCGTACCAGGGTGCAAGCTCATCAACATATTCCGTGTAGCTTGTCAGCCAATTAATGGCAGGGAAATGCCTCGCGTAAGCCAGATTTTTATCCAAAGCCCAAAAAGTCCTCACAAAACGCTTGGTGTTTACCGTTACAGGCTCAGAGAAATCTCCTCCTTGGGGAGATACAGCCCCTATAATTGTAAGTGAACCGCTAGTACCGTTTAAGTTATTAACAACACCGGCTCTCTCATAAAAGCTTGCCAAGCGGGATGTAAGGTAGGCCGGAAAACCTTCCTCAGCGGGTAACTCTTCCAGTCTGCCGGAAAGCTCTCTAAGCGCCTCTGCCCATCTGGAAGTAGAGTCTGCCATTATAGCCACATCATAACCCATATCCCTGTAATATTCTGCAACAGTAATGCCTGCGTAAATGCTGGCCTCTCTTGCCGCTACGGGCATGTTTGATGTATTAGCAATGAGCACCGTTCGCTCAAGCAGCGGCCTATTGCTTCTTGGGTCTATCAGCTCAGAAAACTCCTCTAAAGCTCCTGTCATTTCATTACCACGCTCACCACAGCCTATGTATATAATAATGTCTGCATTTGACCATTTGGCCAGCTGGTGCTGTGTCATGGTTTTCCCGGTGCCAAAACCGCCGGGAACAGCAGCAGTACCCCCTTTTGCTATAGGAAACAAGGTGTCAATCACCCTTTGCCCGGTGATTAGGGGTTCAGAAACTGTTTCTTTTGTATGCACCGGCCTTGGCTGTCTTATAGGCCACTTTTGACTTATGTAAATATCGTGGGTATGGCCTTTTACATCCTCCACTATAGCTATCTTGTCTTTTGATGAATAGTCTCCGCTGCCGGCTAAGTATGTAAGCTTGCCGCTAATGCCTATTGGAATCATTATTTTATAAGTTATTGAATCATTTTCGTGAATCTCGCCTATAAGCGCACCTTCTGAAACCATTGCTCCTAAACCGGCTGTAATTTTGACGGGCCAGCTTTTCTCAGTGTCAATATCTGCGGCCCCCATTCCCCGGGAAATGTAGATGCTAAGTTCGCCGGACTGTGATTTAAGCGGTCTAAGCACACCGTCAAAAATATTTCCCAAAAGGCCCGGCTCTAATGTAATAGCAAGAGGCTTTCCCGTTGCCATCACCGGTTCATGTACCTTAAGGCCCCCGGTGTTTTCAAATACTTGTATACTAGCCTTGTCTGCGTCAATACGAACAACTTCACCAATTAGCTTTTCATGCCCTACCATAACCATTTCACCCATTACAAAAGCTTTATAGTCCTTTACTGTTACGATAGAGCTGTTTATAGCATGGATGCTTGCGGCCAAATAATCAACTCCTGATACTATATTAAATTGTTACATTTATTGCTTGAACCCATACATCTCGAAAATTGTCGAAATGTTCTGTCAATTTTGAATTTATAGTATTATCCACCATCTTTTTTGAATCCGGCATAATAAGTTTATAACCGCCTATGCTTATGTCATCATTGGCAACAGCGTTTAAAAACCCTGCCTTCATGTTTTCAAAATCATTTTGAGAGAGGGCTATAATTATGCCGGCTTTTTTATCTGTCTCTTCTTCAAGTTTTTTATATAACCATTCTTGATAATCTTTGGTTTTTACATATTCTTCCAAACGTTTATATACCAAGGTATATAAATTATCCAACAGCTCTTCGCGCTTCCTCCAAATTTTCTTTTTAGCCTCATGTTTATAACGGGCAAGCTCTTCCTGCTGTATTTTTTTTAATTTGAAAACTTCAAGTTCAATAGTATCCTCGGCCTTTAAAATAGCTTCTTCTTTAGTTTTTTGAACAAAAGTTTCAATACGGTGCCGGCTTAGCGCAAACATGTCTGCCCGCTTTTCATTGGCCTCTCTTTCAACATCAGCGGCAATGACTGCCATCTTTTTATGAATACTCAAATAACCCCTCCACCGGTTAAGGGCCTATACCTTACCACATAGCGAATCATTACTGGTTGGAACCTTGATTTGCCGCTGTGAAAAGTCATACCTTCATCCCTATTGCCTCTCTAATATATGCTGAAATAAAGTCGCTTTCTTTTGACTGACTGCTCCCATCCGGAATTGTTGTAATAAGCGGCCCGCTCTCCTTCGCTTTTACCGCATGTATCAGCTCCTCATATTGGGCAGCAAGCCTTTGTGTTATAAGCAAAATAGCTACTTTTTTGTCTGCAATAACCTCCAGCCAAGCCTTTATAAATTCATGACGCTCTTTAACCACCTTACCGTCAATGCCTACAAGGCGCATACCTGTTAAAGTGTCTATATTGTCGCTTAATAAAAACATCTTCATAATTATCACACCCGCCCTAATATAGTAAAAGAAATGAGCAGCCCGTAAATAGCAATACCCTCAGCCAAGGCAACAAATATAAGGGCTTTACCCATTAACTTTTCGTTTTCACTTATAGCCCCAAGCGCCGCTGAGGCCGCCTGCCCTGTTGCTATGCCTGTGCCTATGGTACAAAGGCCGGTAACTAAAGCCGCTGCCATAAAAGCCATCCCTGCATCTGTTGCGCTAGACTGCTGATTGGCCGCAGCCGGCCTTGCAAAGATAAATACCGTTGCAAATATTAACAGCCCAAAAAAAGTAACGATATTTAAAAGAAGAGCATGTTTGAAGCGTGGTACGCCTCTCTCGCCTATAAAGTAAGCCCCGAAAGGTATTATTATGCTGAGAAGCAAAAGAATAGTCAAAATTTGTATAATCATTAGCGCCTCCATATATATATTGTAGAGAACTTATTTTAATTCTTTTTAAAAGTTATCTATAGCGCTTTTAATTTTTCTTGTCCATCTACAAAGTAAAAGAGTCGCGGCTTTAGGCGATCGTTTAATGAAGTAGAGGGACTAGAAAAAGTTAATGCGCTATAACCTCAGGCTGTGTTTAAGTTCTGAACGTGTGCTTACAAATTCCCTTCCGCTGCCCTCATAGTATCTGCTGAAAAGCTCGTAAAACTGTATTCGTAAAGCTTGTATGCCAACTACCAGCCCTTCCATTAAAATCACTATAATATTTCCTATAACCAATACTGCTAAGTTGTAGCCATTGTCTCTTTGTGCTAGAAGTAAAACCACGCCCATCATACCTGCATGAGAAAGGGCAAATGCACCAATACGCACAAATGAAACTGTGTTTGTAAAGTATGTAAGCAGTATTTCAAAGGTTTCGATTATCGTTTCCAGTATAAATAAGGCTATGCCGCCCTCTATTATAAGCCTTCTTGTTTCTAAATAATGGCTTATTTGGCGTTTAAAAGCAATTAAAAGCAGCGGTAATACTACAAAGGGTAAAAGAAGGATAGCGGCTAAACGCTGCGCTCCGTTTACAAAAGCGGCGGCTGTTAATATGATGCCTGAATAAAAAACAACTCCCGCTATGCCGTTTTGCCCAAAGAAAAGCTTGGCCTTATCCTTCTGCTTAACCCCATTTAGTATGTTTAAGAGCATAGAAACAAATGTAAGCACCATACCGCATATTAGCGTTATAATTAAGATACTGTTGACGCTTTCAGCAGGCTTTAGCCATATAGTTGGAATCAGATGTTCAAAGCCAAAAAAAGAACCGTACATTAAACCAAAAAACATAGAGCTTATGCCCACAAAACTTAAAATCTTACCCAGTTCAAGCCCTTTAGCTTTGTAAAGCAGGTTGCCGGAAAGAAAAAGCACTGCCCCCTGGCCTAAATCGCCAAACATCATACCGAAAAAGATAAAATAGGTAAGCGCAACAAAGGGTGTTGGGTCAATCTCATCGTAACCGGGAAGGCCATAAGCCTTTACAAAAAACTCAAAGGGCTTTATAAAAGAATTATTTTTCAAACTGCTTGGTACTGCAGACTTTTCAATACCCCCTATATCCTCTTTCATAAATATCAGCTTTTCATCGTACTCTATGTCCCGTTCAAGCTTTGAGGCACAAGCCTCAGTAGCCCAGCCGACAAATATATAATAATCATTATCTGTCTTTGCTGCGTATTTTCTGATGTCGAAATATTCTTGATATTTTTTCAAACTATTATATGCATCTGCCACATCTCCGGAGTTTATCCCATAGGTATACATTGTTTCGTTATGTTTAAAGCTTATCTCTTTTTGAACAGCTTTTATTTCATCTTGTATCTGCTTATATGCTTTTTGAAAGGTAGATTGTTCATCGTAATCAAGGGCTGCGCTTAGCGTCTCAAAGTTTAGAGAGCTAAGCTGTGCATCTACCTTATTTGCAAGCCGGGCTGGAATAAAGTAGCTGCCGTATACAAAGTTTTTGTCTCTTTTGCTTTCTAAAAAAATAATGTCTTCTTGCTCATATACATAAATCTCAAATTGCTTGAAATTTACCACAGGCATTTTTCCCAGCCTAAAAGAGATAAATCTTAGCTCTTTTAAGGACATTATATCTATACCCCAATCTTTAAAAGGCTCTAAGCCACTTGCACATTTGCTGAGGAATGCCAGCCTCTCTTCAAGTTCGCAGTAATAATCTTTGCGCCTTAGCAAAAAATCATAGGCTTCATTAATTATTTCTATGGCCTTATCCGGTGGTAATTCTATCCATGGCTCCTTGTGATGAGATATATTATTAATAACTGTTTCTGCCTTTTCAACATGGGCGCTGTAAGGGTTTTCTGTTAGAGCGCTGCCGATTATATATTCACTTTTTATTTCGCTCTCTCCGTATTCCAGCTGTATCTCGTATTTTGTTATATATCTGTCAATAGCTCTGTCAATATTGCTTATTCTGCCCATAAGATATATCAGCTGCATCTTCTCAAGCATGTTAGCTATCCCCTTCCCTTATTCTACAAAACCGCTGCATCGTAGCGATCTTGTAGAAGCTCCACTATATCTAAAGTCATTGGATAGTTAAGCCCTTCAAATATGGAGATAATATTTTTAAGCTCCAGCTCTTTCTTATAAAGATAATACATAAGCAGAGCGATTGAATTACTGTATTTTCTTACGGCTTTCTGAAAAGCAGCTGAGATAGCCGCATATTTAAATGTCTCAGTCCCTTTTTCACTAAACCAGTCTCCATAATAACTGCCGCTTATAAGTCTTAGCAGTTCGCTTCTATCTTTCGCCTCCGCTAAGGCAATAATCGCTTTTGTAGATATCTTATAGTTTATGGGCAATATATATTTGTACAGCACATCCGGCTGTGCATGGTAATATGTTTTAAGGCGGTAAATACTGCTGATATTTTGTACATCAATCTCTACACCGTTTATGAGCTTTGCCGCCTCTCTGTCAGCTCCGGTTAAAAGTCTTTTTTGTGCTTTGTACAGATTAGAATAGTAGAATAAATCCAATGCTGTTTCAATATCAATCAGAGCCTTATTTTTTCCATAAGCATTTTTTATTATCTCATGATATTTCCTGCTGCCTAAGGCCGAAATCAGCTCTTCAATCTGTGTAATTGCTTGAGTTATTTTTAATTTATGTAGCGCAAAATTATTAGCCGGCCCAGCCCCTTCTCCGTTATAAGTGGCTCGCAGCAGCTGTTTAAGCTCTGTTATTTCTCTTTTTAAATAAAAAGCAGCCAAATAGCTTTTAAGCTTGCTGTCGTTTATAAAGCCGCAGATTTTTTTGAAGTCCTTATCTAAAATTAAATAGAGCTGCTGTGATAAACTTGTCCCATTGTCAGATATATGTGAGTAAGACTCGTGGCGCTTAAGAAAGGTATATACCTCACCATCTTTGCGGGCAGCGCATAGATTTGAATAGCCGGCTGCGTTCAAAAGCTTTCCCCTCATGCCTGCTATTTTTGCGTTTAATGCACTGTGGGCCATATTATTCACCTTTGTTTATACAGGCATTAAAAAGCTCATCCTGCCATTTGGGGAGGTTTATTTCCCACTTGGATTCCAGTTCGTTTAGCTGGGTTTTTACTTCCTCATCAATTTCAGTTTTTTTGAGATTTATATAGTTTTCCGAATCAGAGCGCAGTTGCTTTATTTTTACAGATATATTAGTTTCAACTTCGCGGAGTATTTCATCTTTTTTTACCTGCATGATATTATCCAAATTATTAAACTCTGCTTCGGCTTCGGCTATTATTCTCTTTGCTCTCATATCAATTGAAGTTAATTCTTTTAGTATATTTTCCATAATGTACCCCCATCATTTATATTGATCTTGCTTGTAATCCTCTTATAGTTGCCTTACTCTAGTATTAATCAACTGGAAAAAAATGTCAATAATTACAAACTTACAAAAAAAGCCAGGTTTCTTAACCTGACTTTTTTTGACAATTCCTATATGGCTTGTATATTGGTATGTATGACTTTTTGCAGCAGCAAATCAGGGTTCCGGCCAGTAATGATTCGCCATGCAGCAAAGTATGACTTTTCGCAGCGGGGAATCAAAGTTCCTACCGGTAGTGGAGCGTATACTGTAATGCATCGTATTTGTCAAGATTCAAACACAATCGCGCTCTGTCCTGAATTTTTTGCTTTTTTATAGGCGTTATGTGCACCATCAATAAAGCCCGCCAGACTCCCGTTAGATTCAGGCGTCTGAACGTTTAAGCCTATGAACACTGATGGTTTGATGTCAAGCTTTTCAATTTCCTCACGAATCCGCTCAGCAACAATCATTGCCCCGGAAGATTCTGTAATCGGTAACAGCGCTACGAACTCGTCATCACTCCAGCGTGCAACGAAGTCGGTAGAACGTTTTATTGAGCCTTCCAAAACTTGTGCAATTGCCTTGAACACATCATCTTTTAGCTGTTGATCAAACCTATCTACTCCAAAAATTAATAAACTAAGTGCAGATTTTTCTCTGGCTGCCCTGTTCCATTCTAATATTATACGATTGTCAAAACCATATCTATTCGACAATCCCGTAAGGTCGTCTTTCATGCTGAAAGCAGCAATTTCTAAAATATTGTCAGCAGTAGCAATATAGCCATCAATGAATATATTATCTGCGCTGCCGGCTTGGGCATTGCCACTTTCAAACTGCATGATCATACTATTTGCACTGTCAATAAACTGCTGCATAACCTTTAAAAATTTCTTTACGTCTTTCATATCCATTGCAGGCTCCAATTCAGTTGCTTTGCCATGGTTTTGTTCGCTCCCAGCAGCACCGACAATTTGCTTGTCCATCTCCTTTCTTTGCATATTTTCAACGGTCTCTTTAAAGAGGTTTCCTATCATGCTTTGAATGTCCTGCATGATTACGTCTTGCTGTGCCACATGATTTACCGTTTCGCTTTCTGTCATTCTCAAATCTTTATTCATTATAATTGCCCCCCGATCTTAATCTGTAAAATCTGCCGCTATACTGCAATTATACACTTGCTAAAAGTTAAATAAATATATTTATAATTATAATATTTAAAAATGCAAATAATGAGTGAAAGCCTCGTTTTATTGACTTCCCTAATCTAGGTTACACTTACAAGAAGCCATCTGTCAAGTCCTTATAGTCAATGCAAACTCTTTGTTTTTGGGCTGTATAGTAGAATTCCACTATAATTATTATATCTTTAAAAAAAGACCGGAAGTAGTATTAATCCGGCCTTTCCAGTGATATTTTCCCCAAGACTCCGCCTCTAAACTCATCCAGAAGTATGGTTGAGGTTCGCTTTAAATCCACTTTATTGCCTTTCATTAAAAACCCCCTTGATTTGCCTATCATTTCAAGTATGGTATGACTTTCATCCATATCAGAAAACTCCACTCCATAACGGGCTTCAAGAGCAGCAGGATAGTTTTTTCTAAGTTCGTCAATAAAAGCCTTTGAAAGCTCCTCCAAATCCATTATTACATCACTTATAGCCCCGGTGAAAGCCAGCCTCTTACCTACTTCCATATCCTCAAACTTAGGCCACAAAATACCCGGCGTATCTAAGACTTCAAAATCTTTTTTTACCTTTATCCATTGATTTGCTTTAGTTACACCCGGTCTGTCACCGGTTTTGGCAATACTTTTACCGTTAAGTTTGTTGATAAATGTCGATTTTCCCGAATTAGGAATACCTACAACCATAGCCCGTATAGGCACCATTAAGCGGCCGCGCTCTTTTTGTGCGCGGATTTTTTCAGCCATAAGCTCTGCGGCGGCGGGATAAATCCGCTCAAGTCCTGTACCCCTTACAGAGTTGGCCATAACAAGTTTCATAGCTTTTTCTTCAAAGAAATCTTTCCAAGCTAAATTAACACCGGCATCAGCCAAATCCGCCTTATTAAGAACAATTATTCTGTATTTATTTTTTGCCAGTTCATCTATATCAGGGTTACGGCTGGCAAAAGGTATTCTTGCATCTAAAATCTCTATAACTACCGACACCAGCTTAAGGCTTTCATTAATTTTCCTCTTGGCCTTAGCCATATGTCCGGGGTACCATTGAATACTCATATCATATCACCTTACAATGCCCATTTCATTAATAGGGATAAATCTAAGCCAGGCTTTGCCTATTATACTCTCACGGGGTATAAGGCCAACTGACGAGAAACGGCTGTCTTTGCTGTTGCCTCTATTATCACCCAGCACAAAATACTCACCTTCACCAATTGTTACAGGGAAAAGCATGTCTCCTACCAAGTGCACGCCTTCAGGTGATAAATCATCAATCAAAAGCTCACCGTTTATATAAAGCAGATAATCACGCATCTCTAAATAATCGCCGGGCACACCTATGATACGCTTAATATGCTTATCATCAGGATTAGCCGGATAAGGAAAGGCTATAATATCCCTGCGCTCAAAAGTCTCTCTGGCCATGGCTAAACGATTTATTATCACCCTGTCTAAGTGGCTAAGTGTCGGTGACATTGAGGGCCCTGAAACCACTGCTGTAGTAAAAATAAACTGCCTTATTAATAGAGATATAACAACAGCAGCAACAATAGCAAATATCCATTCAACGGCATTTGCCAGCTTTTCATTTTTAATATATCTTGCTAACATATAATCCCCCATTTTTACTAAATCTACTTTAAAATAGCCGGGGAGCTTCACCGCAAAACGCCCTATTGCCGTCGCTTTTCCGGCTCGCTTTGATCTTTTTTAAAGTGATTTAGCCATACAAAAACAGAGACGCCGCTTCACGCAGCGCCTCTCTTAATAAGTTCTTATTTGTTTTTATTCATAATAACTTCTTTAACTTTTGCAGCTTTACCCACTCTGTCTCTAAGGTAGAATAATTTAGCCCTTCTAACAATACCGCGGCGAACAACATCTACTTTTTCTACGCGAGGCGAATGTAACAGCCAAGTTTTTTCAACACCCACGCCATAAGAAAGTCTTCTGACAGTAAAAGTCTCATTTAAGCCGCCGTTTTGACGCTTGATAACTACACCTTCAAACATCTGAGTTCTTTCTCTTGCACCCTCAACTACTTTGGCGTATACTCTTACAGTGTCACCAACGTTAAACTTTGGCACTTCGCTTTTAAGTTGTTCTTTTTCCAGTTCTTTAATAATGCTTATGTTCATATTATCCTCCTAAATCATAGATGTTCATGTAAAATAATAAACTAAGGTTACAGCGGAACACCCGTATACATTTAAAACATTAGGAGTATATCAAATCTAACCTTTTCTGTCAATAGCATTGTAAAAGTCATCTGCCAACTCTCGCAGCTCTTTTTCGTTCCAAATTAAATGCAGCTTTTGCCAAAATTCAGGTAACAAATTTCTATAACTTGCATTTGCGAAGCGGCTGTCTATTAAAAGCACCAAACCTGCGTCACTTTCACATCTTATAACGCGGCCTGCCGCTTGCAAAACTTTGTTCATACCCGGATAGGTATAGGCATAGTCATAGCCCTGAGCGTTTTTCTCTTCGTAGTAATCGCGGATTATATTTTGTCTGAAACTAATTTTAGGTATGCCAACACTTACTATAATAGAGCCTATCAGCCTGTCTCCTTTTAAATCTACCCCTTCCGAAAAAATGCCGCCCAGTACGGCAAAGCCTAAAAGCGTCTCCTTATTATCTTTGTCAAAACGCGCTAAAAACTCTGAGCGCTCACTATCTGTCATAGAATTTTGCTGGACTAAGGTTTCAACCTGTGGGTAAGATTCATTAAAGCACTCATAAACTTTCCGCAAATACTCATAGGAAGGGAAAAATACAAGATAGTTGCCTTTTTTGCAGCTAATGGCTGCATATATAGTTTCGGCAATGGGAGTATAGCTGCCCTCTCTGTCTTTATACTTAGTTGATATGCCACAGTGGGCCACACTAAGGAGCCGCGACGGATCAAAGGGCGAAGGCAGTAAAAGCATATTATCCTCATCACTTCCCCCAAGTATACTGCGGTAAAAGGGAAGTGGTGTTAAGGTGGCCGAGAAAAAAACAGAAGATTTAGAAAAAGAAATCTTATCTCTGATAACCTTAGATGGGTCTATGCAAAACAAGCTTAGGCTAACATCAGCCCCTTTAATCTCTATCAGCGTTGTGTAATGCTCGTCATAATTTTCTAAAATCAAAAGAAACTTTGCTATGTCAAAGTAAAGATCCAATATTTCTCCAAAGAACTCATGCTCATCATTCTTTTTTGCCGCCAGCCACTCCTCCATTGCACTGAACAGCAAAGTCACCTGCGAAACAAACTCCAAATCTATTTCTTTGAGAGTATATTCACTTACCTCCCGGTTTTTTCGTATATCCAGCAGATATGAAGCTACCAGGCGCAGATATTTACGCACTTTCTTAGAAACAGCATCTTTATCTTTAAGTAAGCTGAGTATGCCGGAAAAAGTACCTTTACCTAATGTTGCCGTGTACATATCTCTTACCCGCTCAAGCAAATTGTGAGCCTCGTCAATCAGAAATACATATTCCTTATTCTCATCAGAAAAAAAGCGCCTAAGATATACTGTAGGGTCAAACACATGGTTGTAATCACCTATAACAAGATCACACCATAAGGCTGTATCAAGAGACAGTTCATAGGGGCAGACAACATGCTTTTTTGCGTATTCCTCTACCAGAGAAGGAATGATTAGATCATTATTTTCGATAAGGTCTTTAATGGCAGCGTTTACTCGCTCATAATGACCTTTAGCATAAATGCAGTGAGCCGGTGAACATATACACTCTTTGTTTATACATATTTTTTCTTTAGCCCTGAGAGTAAGCGATTTAAAACGCAAACTCTGAGCGGTCATAAGCTTTAGCGCATCCTCTGCTACGGCCCGTGTAATTGTTTTAGCTGTCAGGTAAAACAGCTTCCGGGCCTTTCCTTCACCCATTGCTTTTATGGAGGGAAATAAAGCCGACAATGTTTTACCTATGCCTGTGGGCGCAGAGACATAAAGATTTTTTGAGGCCGAAATACTGCGGTAAGCTGCCACGGCAAGCTCCCGCTGGCCTTTACGGTAAGAAGAAAAGGGGAAGTTTGTTTCACTAATTGAGTTACCTCGCAATATCTGCCAATCTCTTTCAAATTTCAGCCACAAGGCATATTTGCACATAAGGTCAATAAAAAAATCTTCAAGTTCCACGTGGGTAAATTCCCAACTATGCCTCCTTGTCTCCTGTGTGTCAAGCTGGTAATGGGTAAGTTGCACGCTAACAGATTTAGGCGGGTTCGTTAAGGTTTTAAGATACATGTAGGCATAGCACATACCCTGGCCCAGATGCAGCCTATGCTGCTTATAGATATTATCCAGTGATAAGGTAGTGGTTTTAATCTCGTCGATGGTGACATGCCCTTCTTCGCTTATAATAATGCCGTCAGCTCGGCCTTGAAGTATCACCACTATGCCATCTGCTTCAAACTCATGTTTAAGAGAAACTTCTTTGTGATAATTTGCCCCTTCTGCCTTTTGTATCTTTCTATGGGCGGCGGCCCCCTTATACATGGCCCCGGTATCATTAAAGCCACTATCTATATCACCGCAGCGCAGTATAAATTCAACAACTTTGCTGACAGATATTTTTATAGGCTCTGTTTTTGTTGTCTTTTCCATTGCTGCTCCCTGGCGGTTGTTTTTTAGAAAGTATACCATAATGATTGGACTTCTTGCAAAGTCTAATAACAAAAAACACTATGACGATTTAGCGCTTTACCATTTGCTATAGTTTTTGGTATAATACATATACTTGGATTTTTTCAACGGATAACCAATAGGATAAAAGCAGAAATACTTAACATATTATAACAAAATTCGAAGGATGGTTGATTATGCAGTCTACTTATGCGAAAATTATAAAAGAAGTGTGTAAAGAAGAGAGTATCGAACTAAGCAGTTTTTCTTACGACTGGGTCTTTATGATGAAAAAGGGGGACAAGTTTAGATATATACTGGCTTACCAATTTGATTTAAACACTGCCGCGGTACAGGCAATATGTAAGGATAAATGTGCCGCTTATGATGTGCTGTCTAATTTCGGCATACCCAGTGTAGAGCATAGTATTTTTATGTCACCGGCTTCCGGCTTTTCACCTAAAGACGGTAATCATAAATATTTATCCGAACTTCTCAAAAAATATGGTAAACTGGTGCTTAAACCCAATGAAGGCGCCAGCGGCACTGATGTTTTTTGTGTAGAAAGCGCTTCCGAGCTGGAATTTGCGGCAGATAAAATTTTCGCCAAATCATATAGTATGGCCGTCAGCCCTTATTACGAGATTTATAAAGAGTTTCGGGTTATAGTGCTTAATGGTGAGGTTAAGCTTGTATTTTCCAAGGAAATACCTTTTGTAGTAGGCGACGGCAGCTCAAGTATGGCTCAGCTTATAGCAAATATCCCCGGTTTTTCATTATCTTCTGAGCTTAATCATGTAAATCTTAGTGAGGTACCCGGCAAAGATGAAATCGTAAAGCTTGGCTGGAAACATAATTTAGCCCACGGTGCCCTGCCTCAGGTTGTAGATGATGAAAAACTTATAAAATCTTTAAGTGCACTGGCCTTAGAAGCTTCCCGGGTTTTAAATATTAAATTTGCTTCTGTTGACACTGTTCTCACAGAGGGTAGTTTTAAAATTCTTGAAATAAACTCCGGCGTAATGATGGAGCATTTTGCTTCCAGCAGCGCCGGTAATTATGATAAGGCAAAAGAAATATACAAAGAAGCAATAAGGCTTATGTTTGCCTAGATGTTAGTTTTATAATCTGAGAAAAATACGGACATTCAAACCCCAGATAACCGGAGGACGATGAAAGGGACGGCAGTTCGTTTAGCGAACATTTTCCGTCCTGTTGGTATGTGCAGTTGTTGGTGCAATTTATATCCATTTAAATTTCCCTCCTCCCCGCTATTTACTTTTCTTCGACATATTACGATATATATTTTATAGGTTTAGAACCTGAATTCAGGTTTTTAATTACTAATGTGACATTATTATTACCGATATAAAAGGAAATAATGATTGACTAATTATGGAGGCACACATGAAAAAAAAGGCTTCACGTTTTATCTTTTTTACTCTAATGTTTTTTTGCTTTAGCGCTGTATTTGCAAAAAGCACTTATGCTAATGAAATACAGCTAATAGTTGACGGTATCCCTCTGCATAATTTAAGCGCAAATCCGGTTATATTAAATGATTTTACCATGGTTGGGGCAAGAGATGTTTTTGAAGAGCTTGGGGCAAGTGTAACATGGAATGCTACAATGCAGCTGGTTTACATAGTCTATCGTGAAGATCATATATTACTTCAAATAGGCAGCACAATTGCACATTTAAACAACAGCCCTATTGTGATAGATGTAGCCCCTGCTATTATTGAAGGACGGACTATGATACCGGTTCGTTTTGCAGCTGAGAATTTAGGCTTTACTGTAGGTTGGGATGCACAGTCGCGCACAATTTCCATTAACTCGCCAACACCGGCTCAAACACCGCCTGTAATTGGGGGTTTTCCTGAAATACCTTCACAAGGCAGTACCATAGATTCCGGCCAAGGCAACGCTTCAGTGGCAGGCAAAGAAGACCAAGGCTTTGAAGATATTATCCCTGCCCGGGACGTTTCGCCTGAGCCTTTAGTAAATATGCCATTTCCGGAAACCTCTATCACCGCCGTTAATATGATTAACGATATCAGGCAAGCCATTGATATTATAGCCTCTTCTGAAATTTCAGCTGTTTCAACCAGCCTTTTACCTGATAACAGATTGGTTATAGACTTTCATGATGCGCTTATGAATGTAGCTGTTACTGAACTTACTCCCTCAGTGGTTTCTACTTACAGCGAAATTCGTATTGCTCAGTTTGAAGTTACACCGGCTAATATAACCAGAGTGGTGGTCGATCTTGGCAGCGGCGTGCAATATTCAATAAGCCTGTCTGATGACAGACGCACTCTCAGCGTAGACTTTGAAAGAAACCGTATAGAAAATATAAGCTACAGAAGAGAAGGCTCAGCTGATTATATAACCATTACCGGGCTTAGAGCACCGGCAACCCAAATATCTCACCTTTCAAATCCGCAACGCTTGGTTATTGACATGCCCTTTTCAGAAATAAGCCTGAGTGAGATACCGCTTAACAGCCCGCTTATCAGAGCTATCAGGCCGGGTCAGTTTAATGAAAATACAGCCAGAGTTGTTCTCGATCTTCTTGACCGAGTAAGCTTTAGTGTCAGCAGCTCAGGTAATATTACCACAATAAGGGTCACTGAGCCTACCTTTAGAAATATATGGTATGACAACGAAACAAGGGTTATCAGGCTTGCTAAAAGCCCATTTGCGCCTATAAATGCCGGCTCAATAGTAATGAATGATTTATACCTACACCGCCAATACTCTTTTACACTGCCCGGTGATTTTTCCTCTGTTTACGGTTTTGGCCGTTATGAGATAAATGACCCTAATATGCGCTTTATTGATATTGAAACTATAAACGGAATAACCCATATAACGGCAAATACCCGCCCTATAACAGCGGCACAAATTACTGAGGACAATAATTATATTTACATAGCGCTAAAAAACCCAAGGGATGTATACAGCCAAATAGTTGTAATAGACCCGGGTCATGGCGGTGCGCAGCCGGGCACAACAGCAGGGCCTATTCACGAAAAATATCTTGTTTTGGATGTGGCCTTAAAATTGTATGCCTTATTTGAAAACAGCGATATTAGAGCCTATGCCACAAGACTTTCTGATGTAAGTGTTTCTTTGCCGGCCAGAGCGGCACTGGCTAACGAGGTGGGTGATATATTCGTTTCAATACATATGAACTCTGTGTATCCTAACCGTACTCCTAACGGCACTGAAACTTTCTATCATCTGCGTGAATCAAATACTTATAATGGTTTTACCTCTGCTCAGATGGCAGAGATATTCCAAAGACATGTGCTTTCACAGTTAGGTACAAACGACAGGGGCGTTAAACGCGGCGCCTTTGATGTGCTGGTGTTTACGAGGATTCCGGCTATACTGCATGAGATTGGATTTTTAAGTAATCCTGAGGAAGCACAGAGACTACAAGACCCTGCTTTCCAGCAATTAGCAGCCGAAGCCCTGTTTGCGGCAACTTTAGAAGCTTTTTCGGTTTATACTCCAAGAAGATAGATATGTGAGCTTATAGTGGAATTCCACTACACCAGAAAACCATCGGCATTGAGTGCCGATGGTTTTCTGTACGCTTGTCTTAATGCAAAATCCTGATAGGTCCTTTTTTACTAATCTATCGTATCATGAATAACATCTCTGCCTCTGTCCCAAACTCTATGGTACATGGTTAAACAGTATAAACCTGCGGCACCATAAAGCACATATATAAATCTTGCCACCGTTGATGACATTCCGCCAAACATACCGGCTATAAGATCATATTGGAAAAAGCCGATAAAGCCCCAGTTAACGGCACCTACTATAACCAAGGTGAGGCAAAGCCAATCTATAGAACGAGATCTCATAATAACCCTCCAAAAGCGATGTAGATTTTTTTATATCAAGAGCGGGTCGAACCGCCTATTTAGCGGGGTTTTAAGCCTCCGCCAAATAGCTTTATATTTTGCTTTTAACAAAATGTAAAGCCTTGACCCAGGCAAAATGCCTGAGCTAGAGAATGTCGCACCCTCTAATAACCGCTCCTAATTATTATTAGCCTATAAATCTTCATTATCCATCATATTTTTTACAATTTTTCTGTTTACGGCAGTTTGCACCGCCAGATTCATCAAACTATCATCTGAGGCCGCTTTTATATATTTCGCATAAAGTATAAGGAATTTATTATATAAATCGGTTAATTCATCGCTATTATCGGATTTTATGTAAAGTTTAAAAAGTTTACTTATCTCAGGAAGAGAGCAGCTTTCTTTCAGCTCATATATCATGGCCAGTAAAATAATGTGATTTTTTACATAATATCTCTTGCGAACAGGCGGCGGTATAACCCCCACTCTCACATAATTTTGTATCATAGTTTTAGTAAAACCCATGCCAAACCCATCAAAGAACCGCACAACCTGAGAAATAGTCATTTCACTTTTATAGCTGCTAATATTTAGCAAAACATTAGTTATCATAATAAATATACCTCTACATAGGCCCTGTGTGCCCAAAGCCGCCTGAGGCGCGCTCTGTACCGCTTAACTCATCCACTTCTTTGAATATCGGCTTACTAACCTTAGCTATTACCATTTGGGCTATTCGTAAATTGCGGCTTATCTCAAAATTTTCAGGGCCGTGGTTTATTAGTATAACCTTTATTTCACCTCTATAGTCTGAATCTATAGTACCGGGAGTATTTAGGGTAGTAACACCATATTTTACGGCCAGACCGCTTCTGGGTCTGATCTGCGCCTCAAAACCCATGGGTATTGATATTTGTATACCTGTGGGTATAGCTTTAAACTCTCCGGGCTTTAAAATCACCGTATCTGTAACATTAGCTCTAAGGTCAGCGCCGGAAGAGCCTTCCGTGTGATACTTGGGAAGCTCTAAATCATCAGCGCCCTCTACTCGCTTGATTAAAAAGTTATGCTCCATCTGCTTACTCCTGTTATAGTTAATCGGCTATAGATTTAAAAAGCTTATATAACACTTTAAGATGAAAAAAACTGCGCCTCTAGTGCCCAACTTGCGAGGCGCAGCACGGATTAGATTCAAAACGCTATACTAAGGCATGTTCCTATTAATTAGTACTTAAATAATTCTGTGTATTTAATCTGTTTTCAGCCCATATCTGTGTTGGGAAAAACATAAATAAACTTATACCTATTGCATATAAAGGCGCAATTAAATTCATTGCCAAGCTTATAAAAATAATTTCTGCTGAGGGCGCAGAAGCAAAGTCAGAAATTAACCCTATTAAAAATATTAAGAAACCTGTTGCAAGTGTAGCTTTTACTGTACTTTTCATTGCGGCAGAAATATTTTCAAGCTCTGCTTTTTCATAAGCATGATGTCTTTTGAAGCTGGCTTTTACATATTCTAATATTATTTTTCCGCTTTTTGAAATAAAAAAATAGAATAATATCGGCACAACAAGCAAAAGTAAAGATCCAAGGTCAATAAATACTATTAAATGGCCACCCACAATGCCGCCTGCAAGCGCCATCAACCCAATAAAAAACAAAAGCCTGCAATGATAAACATTTAATCGCCTCCTCAAAAATATAATACTCCTAAATCCACTATATTACAGAGGAGCTCTTAGTATGTAAGAACTCCTCTGCTGTTAAAATCTTTACTTATCTTTTTTAGCCATATGAGCTATAAGGTCAATTACTTTACAGCTGTAACCCCACTCATTATCATACCAAGATACAAGCTTAACAAAGTTGTCGTTGAGTGAAATGCCGGCTAATGCGTCAAAGACAGATGTGCACTCTTCGCCGATAAAATCAGATGAAACAACCGCATCTTCAGTATAACCTAAAATGCCTTTTAAATTACCTTCTGCTGCCTTTTTAATGCAGGCTTTGATTTCTTCATAAGTGGCGGCTTTTTCAAGGCGGCAAGTTAAGTCAACCACTGAAACATTTACCGTAGGTACGCGGAAAGCCATACCGGTAAGTTTGCCTTTAAGTTCCGGTATAACTTCACCAACAGCTTTTGCAGCGCCTGTAGATGATGGAATTATATTGGCAGAAGCAGCTCTGCCGCCTCTCCAATCTTTTTTGGATGGGCCGTCAACAGTTGGCTGAGTAGCGGTCATAGCATGAATTGTTGTCATAAGACCTTCAACTATGCCAAAATTATCGTTAACTACTTTAGCCAATGGAGCAAGACAGTTAGTTGTACAAGAAGCGTTGGATACAACATTCATGTTTGGCTCATATTTTTCTTCATTAACACCCATAACAAACATTGGAGCGTCTTTAGATGGTGCGGAGATTACGACTTTCTTCGCGCCGCCTTTAAAGTGAGCAGCTGCAGTGTCGATAGTAGTGAACACGCCTGTACATTCAGCCACATAATCGGCACCGACTTTACCCCATTCAATCTCTTCCGGCTTCCAGCAGTTGAATACGGCTATTTCTTTACCGTTTACTACAAGCTTGCCGCCCTTAGCAGAAACGTCACCGTTGAAACGGCCGTGTACTGAGTCATACTTCAACATGTACACCATGTAATCCGGATCAACATTAGGGTCGTTAATCGCAACTACCGAAACATCTTTCCTTTCCAATGAGGCTCTGAAAACAAGACGGCCTATACGCCCAAATCCATTAATACCAATTTTAACCACTACTCATTCCTCCTAAGTTAAATTTTTCTGTTTATAAATACACTATAGCACATTAAACACTTATAAAGCAAAGTATTTTACACCCGATATAAATATCTCAGGTTCAAAATTACCGGAAGCATTTTTAAAACAGCCGCTTAAGTACCGCTCTACATGGCCCATTTTACCAAAAATCCTGCCGTCAGGGCTGGTGATACCCTCTATAGCATAAGCGGAGCCGTTAGGGTTAAATTCAAAACAGTTAGCCCCGTTTCCGCTAAAATCTACATACTGGGTGGCTATCTGAGCGTTAGCAGCAAGTTTTTTAATCTCATCTTCTTTAGCTAAAAATCTACCTTCACCATGGCTTATGGGTACGCGGTAAATTTCACCGGGTTTTGTGCGCCATAGCCAAGGAGACATATTTGAAATAATTTTTGTATTAACTATAGTTGAAACATGGCGGCCTATTTCATTAAAGCTTAGGGTTGGGCTGTCTTCACCCAGCTCTCTAATCTCACCGTAAGGCAGAAGCCCAAGCTTAATAAGTACTTGAAAACCGTTGCATATACCTATTATAAGCCCATCTTTGGTTTTTAATAAACCTTCCAATCCTTCGCTTATATATTCATTTTTAAAAGCGGCCGCTATAAACTTACCGCTGCCTTCCGGCTCATCACCGGCACTGAAACCGCCCGGCATAGCCAGTATTTGCACATTTTTAAGCTTGTCTGCAAAAATTTTGCAACTCTCGGCCATTGACTTTTTGCTGAGGCTGGAAAGAACAAAAATCTGGACTTCAGCTCCTGCATTTTCAAAGGCTTTTGCCATATCATACTCACAATTGGTCCCCGGGAAAACGGGAATCAGAACCTTTGGCCTTGATATACCCAGTTTAGGGAATGTTTTAGGAAGCTCAGACGCAAGCTGGATATTATTATCTTTAAAAGGTGCATCAATCAATAGGTTTGTTGAAAACACACTTTCAAGAGGCGCTAACCAGGTAGTAAGCGCTTCAAAGTGATTTATCTTTTGATTATTAATTATAAAATCTATGTCCCCAGTAGTTTGGCCAAGATAGGAGACATTAAATTCATCGAAAATATTTTCGAATTCTATCTTGTCACAGTCGATTTCAACAATAAAACCACCGTAATTTGCTGAAAATGCTGTCTGCTCATCAACACTAACATTAAAGCCTATGCGGTTACCAAAAGCCATTTTAGACAAGGCTTCCCCTACTCCGCCGTAAGCTATAGTATGAGCAGAAATTATATTACCCTTAACAATATTTTCATGCAGCAGCGTATTAAGCTTTCGAACGCTGTCAAGGCAAGGCTCTGCCAAGTCATTATATGCAGGGCTGATTTTAAACAGTGCCGACCCGGCCTTCTTTAACTCCGGTGAAATAATATTATTCACATGAGCATGGCTAACGGCAAAACTAACAAGAGTCGGCGGTACATCAAGCTCAGCAAAAGAACCTGACATGGAATCCTTCCCACCTATTGAGGCAACCCCAAGCCCAAGCTGGGCCTTAAGAGCGCCAAGAAGAGCCGCAAAAGGCTTACCCCATCTCACAGGATTGGTTTTTAAACTCTCATAATATTCTTGAAAGCTTAAGCTTATATTTTCAGGATTCCCCCCTGAGGCTACAATCTTTGCAACTGAATCTACAACAGCGTACATAGCACCGTGATAAGGGCTCCATCTGGCCTTAGAAGGGTCAAAACCGTATGACATAAGGGTGGCGGTGGTGGTATCCGCGCCTAATACCGGTAATTTTGATGCCATAGACAGCGCCGGAGTAAACTGGAATTTACCGCCAAAAGGCAGAAAAACCGTGCCTGCCCCAATGGTTGCATCAAAACGCTCTACCAAGCCTTTTTGAGCGCAGACATTAAGGTTTGACAAATTATTAAGCCATTTCTCAGTAAAAGAGCTGCCTTCTAAATAGCGTTCTTTCTGAGTTTTTGGGGCCTCTATATAAACATTAGCGTATTGCTTGGCGCCGTTTGTGTCTAAAAAGTCTCTTGATATATCAACAATGGTTTTACCGCGCCAGTGCATAATAAGCCTTTTAGAGTCAGTTACCTTTGCAACCGCAGTGGCCTCTAAATTCTCAGCTGCGGCAAGGCGGATAAATTCTTCAGCGTCGGAAGGAGAGACACAAACCGCCATTCTCTCCTGAGATTCACTTAGGGCAAGCTCTGTGCCGTCAAGACCCTCATATTTTCTGGGCACCTTGTCCAAATCAATTAAAAGGCCCTCAGCCAGCTCACCGATAGCTACGCAAACGCCGCCTGCACCAAAGTCATTACAGCGTTTAATAAGTTTTGTGACCTTGGGTTTTCTAAATAAGCGCTGAATCTTTCGCTCAGTGGTGGCATCACCTTTTTGCACCTCGGCTCCTGCTTTCATAATGGAAGCATCTGTCTGCTCCTTAGATGAACCGGTGGCGCCGCCAATGCCGTCACGACCTGTCCTGCCGCCAAGAAGTATAATAATGTCACCCTCAGAGGGCCGCTCTCTTACTATATCAGCTTCTTTCACAGCCGCTATAACTGCGCCAAGCTCCATACGCTTGGCTACATAACCCTCATCATATATTTCTTGTACGAAACCAGTGGCAACACCGATTTGATTGCCGTAAGAGCTGTAGCCGTGAGCCGCACCCTGTGTAATTTTGCGCTGGGCCAATTTGCCTTTAAGAGTCTTTTCAGGAGATACTCTGGGGTCACCGCTGCCTGTTATTCTCATTGCCTGATAAACATAAGCTCTGCCTGACAGCGGGTCTCTGATAGCACCGCCAAGGCAGGTTGCAGCCCCGCCGAAAGGCTCGATTTCTGTCGGATGATTGTGAGTCTCATTTTTAAACATAACAAGCCAGTCTTCTTCTCTGCCGTTAACCTCGGCCTTAACTTTTACAGAACAGGCGTTAACCTCCTCCGACTCATCAAGGTTTTTAAGTGCGCCTGTTTTCTTTAAGTACCTCATACCCATCTGGGCAATGTCCATAAGGCATACAGGCTTATCTTTATCAGCGTGAACCTCTCGGCGCAATTTCAAATACTGTTCATAGAAGGCTTTAACAGGCTCACTAAAGCGCCCTTCTTCTATTTCAACATTCTCTATGTCAGTAAGAAAGGTAGTGTGGCGGCAATGGTCTGACCAATAAGTATCTAAAACTTTTATCTCTGTAATCTTTGGGTCGCGTTTTTCTATGTTTTTGAAATATTCATAAACATGCAAAATATCTGCCTTGCTCATGGCCAAGCCAAGCCCTTCCAAAAGTTCCGGCAATTTGTCAGATGCTGCGCTGATAAATCCCTCAACATTTTTAACATCACCCGGCGTAGAATATGGGTTGTTAAGAGTATTTGGCTTTTGCAATACCGCTTCCATAGAATCTACGGTGTTTATGGTGTAAGCTTTTATTTTATCAATATCTTCGTCACTCAAAGAGCCTTTAAGTATAAAGAACTTAGATGTGGCCACTATAGGGTTGCTATCCGTATCACTTTCACCTGTAATTATATTGATTGCCGCCTCGGCCCAGTCGGCTCTTTGGTCATATTGACCGGGAAGGTATTTTGTGCCGAAGGCATGTTCATCATTTTCAAGAGTCAATTGTTCTTCATAATAAACATCCACCGGAGGTTCTGAAAACACCGCTGCTATAGCTTTTTTATACACCTCATCGCTAATCCCTGCAGCATCATAACAATTTACCACCCTTGCCGAGACTAAGCTCTTTATGCCCAAGTTATCTTTGATATCAGAGAAAAAGCTCAAGCTCTCTGTGTTGGCCGGGGGCTTTTTTTCAACATAAATACGCCTGATTTTGTCCATTATGGTCTCCTTACAATAAACTTTTTAAGCTCTGTTACTAAGGCTTCATTAAGAATTTTTATGTATGTTCCCTTCATACCAAGGGAACGGGTTTCAATAAGAGCGGCCGATTCAAGTTTCTTTAATCCGTTTACAATACCTGAACGGCTTAAGCCCTGTTGCTTTGCTATTTTTGAAGCTATTAAAAGCCCTTCGTCTCCCTCAAGTTCAGAGATTACTTGGATCACCGCTTCAAGCTCTGAATATGACAAAGAACTAAGAGAAGCTTTTATGTCAACAGATTTTAAACCACTGTTATTAAGGCCCAAGTAGGCAAGGGTCAGATAGGAAGAGACAAGCTCACCGTAGTGAATCTCTTCCTGCGACAAGGCAAGAGGGCGGTATAATTTAAGCTTTCCAAAACGCTCAAAAGATATCATTATTGAAAAAGCAGCGGTTTCATTTTTAAGCTCAGCACCATTTAGGCTGATAAAAAGGATAGTCTTAGCTTTATCATCCTCTATCTTTAAAGAAGCTTTCAGTCCACGGCTTAAATCCTCAGCTAAAACTTCTATCAGTCCTTTAAAGTCACCGCTTCTTGTTAG
>Ga0131853_10004509_pt1 | contig 24947 bp, 30 predicted proteins | sample TergutLab28metaG_FD_92764 | JGI IMG/M metagenome (GOLD analysis project Ga0131853, IMG submission 92764) | Labiotermes labralis P1 segment gut microbial communities from Petit-Saut dam, French Guiana - Lab288 P1 (version 2) (version 2) | ecosystem: Host-associated > Arthropoda: Insects >...
CACTCCCATCTTCAAAGAAAACAAAAAGCAAGAAAACGGAAGTTTTGCCCGAACCACCCATGAACAATACGGTTGGACAGGGCAAAAAGACAAAGATGGTAATCGTATTTTGCTTCCCAATGGTGGGCTTCTTCATGCCTACACCACGAAAAACGCAATGGACGACAAATCCGTCCTCGATTTCCAAGTTGAATATCACTCGCTTATGAGCGAGGAGGAAGAATTTGCACTATATCTGACAAAAGCACCTCAAGAAGAGCTTGACATAATGAGCGGCATACAAAAAGAAGCATTATTGGTTCGTGAGGACTATGAAAACGATAAATATATAACTGCTATGTTGCAACGTATTTTTAAGCGACATAATGTTATGGAAAAATTCAAAGTCGTAAACGGCGTACCAACCATGAGCGGTATTTTAACAACCCACTCCATAGCCCAGGTCAAACGTATTTATCACAGGTTAATGGAATTAAAGAGTGGTGGTGAATTGATAACGGGCAAAGTAAACGAAGCGCGCCAACTTCGTGACCCCGACTTCCCACGAGTAGCTATAACCTACTCATTGAGTGAAAACCAAGACGAAATGAACGCCGCCCAAGAAGAAATTGCCGAAATCATGAAAGCGTACAGCGATATGTATGGCGTGGCATATGAAGATATAGACTTATACAATCAGAACATCAACAACCGCCTTGCCCGCAAGGGAGCGCAATACCAAAAGGATGGGCAATGGCTTGATTTTGTTATTGTTGTTGACCGCTTGTTGACAGGATTTGATGCACCCACAATCCAAGCCCTTTATGTTGATAAAGAACTTAGATGGCATGGACTTTTACAAGCGTTTTCCCGCACGAATAGGGTTATGAGCGACAAGAATATTGGTATGATTGTTACTTTCCGCAAGCCATACACGATGGCAAAAAATGTGGAAGATGCCATACGCCTATTTTCCAACGAAGCACGAGATTGGGAAAGCCTTATCCCTAAAAAATATGAAACGGTACTTAAGGATTTGCTTAATGCTCACAAGACATACACCGAAGCCAAGACCGAGCTTGAAAAAGACCCGACAGACATCAAGAAAAAAATTGAGGTCGTCAAAACTTTCCAAGCGGTAAAACGACTTGCGGAAGCCATTGAGAGCTACGAAGAATTTGAAAACGACTTTGATGATTTGAAACCAGCAATCGAAGTTGTCGCTGATGATTTTGGGCATATTGAAAATATAAAAGCCGAAGTGCGTGAAGAACTAACCCCCGAAAATGCAGATGATTACCCCGATATTTTCGAGGTTGAGTTTTCTGCCGACCAGCGTGCAACACTCGAAGAAACCATAGACAGCTTTTACATCAGCCAGCTATTGCGTGACATCAAGAACGAGGAAAGCAAACGCAAGTTTGACGAAATCTTAAAAGACAAACCCGCAATCGTCCAAGATGTTTACAAAGAAATTATGCAAGATATAGAAAGTGACGAAGAAGCCGCACAGCGAGCCTCATCTTATTTCCGTACAGCCATAGAAACGGAAATTGCGAGAGTAGCGGCTACTTTGCGTGTGCCGAGCGGGGATTTGCAGACGAGCCTTAACGAATACAATCCACATAAAGGCGATATACCATATCTGAACACCTTGATTGAAAATTTGGAACACACGAAAGACACTTTCGAGCAACAATTCCCCGGTGAGAGGTTTAGACGAAAAATTATTGTCATAGGCGACTACTGGAAGAGCATAATGGACGAGCGATTATTGCCGCTGAAAAAAGAAATGGCAACGCATGAAAGGGGAAACTAAAAATGGCTGAATTAAATACAAAATTATGGCAAAGCGCAGATATACTCCGTGGAAAAATGGATGCCAGCGAGTATAAAAACTATCTGCTTGGGCTTGTATTCTATAAATACCTTTCCGACAAACAGCTACGAGCCGTGTACGAAGAAGAAAACGGCAAAGTTTCTGAATACCCTGACAGAGATACTCAGCTTGATGTATTTCAAGAATGGTATAATGAAGGTGAAAACGATGTACGGCAAATAATCTCTATGAAATTAGGCTATTTTATTGAGCCAGACAATCTATTTCATACACTTTGCAGAAAAGCCGAACATTATGAGTTTAGGCGTTTTGACTTACAAAATGCTTTTGTCGCACTTAGCAAACAGGGAACGCATTTTGAAGGCTTGTTTGCTGATGTAGACCTAAATTCAAGCAAGTTGGGAACAAGCGACCAGCAACGCAATGTAACTATCATGGAGGTAATCAAAACCCTTGATGAGATAGACCTATTCGGGCATGACGGTGATGTAATTGGCGATGCTTACGAATACCTAATCGGGCAATTCGCCGCAGGCGCAGGAAAAAAGGCGGGTGAATTTTACACCCCCCAAGCAGTCAGCAAAATCATTTCCGAAATCGTGACAATCGGGCAGGAGGATATTGCACCATTCCATGTATATGACCCCGCTATGGGTTCGGGTTCGCTGATGCTTAATATCCGTCAGTTTGTTAATAATCCTAATAAGGTGCATTACCACGGACAGGAGCTAAATACCACGACATACAACCTCGCCCGAATGAACCTCATATTGCACAATGTCGAACAAAATCAAATGCGGTTACAAAACGGTGATACGCTTGATGAGGACTGGCCGACAGACGAGCCGTATCTTTTCAATGCCGTTGTAATGAATCCTCCGTATTCGGCGGTGTGGAGTGCAGACCCCAAATTTATGGGCGATGCACGTTTTGAGCCTTACGGAAAACTTGCTCCAAAATCAAAAGCCGATTTCGCATTTTTGCTCCACGGCTTTTACCACCTTAACGATAAAGGAACTATGGGTATAGTGCTACCACATGGCGTTTTGTTCAGAGGTTCTGCCGAAGGAACAATCAGAAAGACTTTGCTTGAACGAGGTGCAATATACGCCGTTATAGGCTTGCCGCCAAACATTTTTTACGGTACGAGTATTCCAACCGTTGTACTGATTTTGAAAAAAGGACGAGAGCGCAATGGGCGCGATGTGTTTTTCATAGATGCGTCCAATGATTTTGAAAAACAAAAGAACCAAAATAACCTACGCTCGGAGGACATTCAGAAAATTATTGAAACCTACAAAGCCCGCAAAAATATTTCAAAATATGCTCACCTTGCGAGCTATGATGAAATCGTGGCCAACGACTACAATCTCAATATTCCTCGCTATGTAGATACTTTCGAGGAAGAAGAACAGATTGACATAGTGGCGTTAAGCAAGGAAATGACCAACCTAAACAAGCAAATAAAAGATAGCGAATCCGCGTTTTTGGAATTGCTTGACCAACTTGCCGTTACCGCCGAAACACGAGATATAATCGAAGCCACTAAGCGAATTTTTACCATGTCTGCCGACAGGCAGGTGCAGGAGGGGCAAAAATGAACAGACAAAATCAACTGAGCAAGATAGTAATAAAGGGATTCAAGTCTATCAAGGGGTGCGAGTTAGACTTAGGCAATATTAACGTGCTTATCGGCGCAAATGGCGCAGGTAAATCTAACTTCATTTCGGTATTTGAAATGTTGCAGAAAATCCTTGCAAGCGAACTAACAAACTATGCCTTGAAGAAAGGTATTGAACCTCTGCTGTATAACGGCAAAGAAGCCACCGACAGTATCTCGGCTGAATTTTATTTCGGTGAAAATCTTTATTCTTTTGAAGTGGAATGGACAGATAACGACAGTTTAATTTTCCGTGAAGAACGTGTAGAAAGCGATGGCTCAACTTGGGGTGACGGTGGATATAATGAAACCAAACTTTGGGATGCAATAAATCTTGGGCTTGTTGACCCGGTTAACTTACCCGAAAACAAACCAACTGTCTATCAATTTAACAACACAAGCCCAACTGCAAAAATGAAATCCGAGAATAGCGCAGGTGATTATGATACGCTTCATTGGGATGCTTCAAATTTGGCAGTTTATCTCTACCATTTGCGGGAGCAGTACCCTGATGCGTATCAGAAAATCCTTAGAGCTATTCAGCGTGTCGCGCCGTATTTCAAGGATTTTGAGTTGAAGCCAAAAGCAGAAAATAATGAGCAAATCGTCCTGCGCTGGAAACAAAAAGATTACGACAGCACACTTTTGCCATCGCAGCTATCGGACGGCACTTTGCGCTTTATCTGCCTTGCAACCTTGCTTTTACAGCCCGAAGAATTGCAACCAGCGACAATTATAATTGATGAACCCGAACTTGGCTTACACCCCTACGCTATCACCTATTTTGCGGAACTTGTAAAGAAAGTCGCAACACGTAAGCAGATTATTTTGGCAACGCAATCTGTGGAGTTGCTTGACCACTTTCAACCCGAAGATGTGATTGTGGTTGACAGAACCGCAGACGGCTCGGCGTTCAAGCGGCTTGATGCAGATAAACTGGCGGCATGGCTTGAAGATGATTATTCGCTTGGCGAGCTTTGGAACAAAAATCTCTTTGGGGGGAGGGTTGCGCGATGAAGCGTTTATATGTCTTGTGCGAAGGGCAAACTGAGGAAGAATTTGTCTATGCAATTCTTAATCCCTATCTTGAAAGTGTTGGTGTATATGCCCAACCCATTATATGCACCACAAAGAGAACACCAACCAAAAAATACAAAGGCGGCGTAACAAGCTATGCAAAAATGAAAAAGGAGCTTCAGCGTTTATGCGGTGAGCATCCTAACGAGTTAGTAACAACCATGTTTGATTTATACGCTTTTCCCTACGATGCCCTCGGTCTTGAAAGTATCCCTACCGATGTTTATGACAAGGTAAAGTTTATCGAAAATTCAATCGCTGAAAATGTCGGCAATCGCTTCAATAACATGATTTTCAGCCTTGTATTGCATGAATTTGAGGGACTGTTGTTCTCCGACGTTTCTGCATTTGAAAATATCGCCAGCCAAGAAGCCGTTACCGCTTTGCGGAGCATAAGAGCCGCCATGCCAACGCCTGAACACATAAACGAAGCCCCTGAAACCGCGCCCTCTAAGCATATAGAGAGGGCTATTCCTGATTATTCGAAACCCAATGACGGCATTGACATAGCGGAGCAAATCGGATTAGAAAAAATCAGAAACGAGTGCCGCCACTTTGCGAACTGGTTAGACAAGATAACCGCTTGGGCAAAGGAGGGTGCGCAATGACGAATGTACCCGAAATTAGGTTTAAGGGATTTACTAACGCTTGGGAGCAGCGGAAGTTCGAGGACGACATTTCGCTTGTTGGAGGGGCAACCCCTTTCAAGCAAAATGCGGAATATTGGGGTGGTGATATAGTTTGGCTATCCTCGCAAGAGATTAAAGAAAAGTATGTTGCAAGTGGAACATATAAAATAACGAAAAAGGCACTTGATGATAACGCTACAAAAGCCGTGAAAAGTGGCACGCCTTTAATCGTTTCAAGGAGCGGAGTGCTTGCAAATCGCTTTCCTATAAGCATTCCTACTGTTGATGTAGCCATAAACCAAGATATAAAAGCACTGGTTTACGATACGGACAAAATCAATACGGATTTCATTTTTGCACATTTGCAAAAATTGGAAGATTATATATTGAAATCAGTTGTTAAGGGTGGTACAACTGTTCAATCTGTTAATGTGCCAGACCTACAGAAAATGGAACTCGGGTATCCAGCAATCGCCGAACAATCCCGAATCGGTCAATTCTTCCGCACCCTCGACAACACTATCGCCATTCATAAGCGTAAGTTGGACGGCTTGCGACAACTCAAAAAAGCGTATTTACAACAGATGTTTCCGCAAGCGGGGGAAACCGTGCCGAGGGTAAGGTTTGAGGGGTTTAGCGAACCATGGATTGCTGTGAAATTGGGAGATGTAGTCGAAAAGCTAAAATCCTACTCACTTTCAAGAGATGTTGAAACGGAAAATGCGACTGGATACAGGTATATCCATTATGGTGATATTCATAAACAAGTGGCTGATATTATAACAAGCGATGAACAGTTACCACGGATAAAGTCTGGTGATTATATACCGCTCAAGCAGTATGATTTGGTGCTGGCAGATGCCTCTGAAGATTATATTGGAATTGCCGAGCCTTGTGTTATCCTGCACGAGCCAAAAGAAAAAATTATTGCAGGCTTACACACAATCGCTATCAGACCCATTGGCACAGAGTCTTTGTTTCTTTACCACTTGTTCCATAGTGACGGTTTTAGAAAATTTGGCGGCTTTATGGGTACTGGTTTGAAGGTGTTTGGAATAACTTTTACAAATCTATCGAAATACGAGATGGGATTGCCGAGCATTGAAGAGCAAACTGCCATCGGCAAGTTTTTTCATAAGCTCGACATCCAAATCGTCACGCATGAACAAAAGATAGAGCAAGCCAAACAGCTAAAGATGGTATATTTGCAAAAAATGTTTGCCTAAAAGACTAAAGTTACCAGAACAAACTGCCGATATAGTTATTAGCAACCACTTTAGATGAGTTCTAATAACTATATGAAAGGAATTTATTCGATGGCTTTTTCGGCAGCAACAAGAGAACAAATCTTTAAAAACGCTAACGGCAAGTGCGAAAAGTGTGCCAAGCAAATCGTTTTGGGTAATCATACTCGTGGTGAGCGCGGAGCTTGGCAAGCACACCATAGGACTAGCGTTAAAAGTGGCGGTGGAGATACTGCGAGTAATGGCAAAGCATTATGTCTTGATTGCCACATTGGCACATTTTAACGAAGTGAGCGAGCATGGGAGAGGTGGCAAACCTCTCTTTTTTGCATATTTCATAACTGTGCTAAATATCGCAAAATTTTATCGCTATCCTGATTTTCAAGTTCATGGATTATATGCAAATACGTTTCTTGCGTAGTAGTTACACTAGAATGTCCAAGCCGTTTAGCGATACTGGCGATGGACACGCCCGCAAAAATTAAAGCTGATGCGTGGCTGTGTCGAAGGCTATGTATCGAAATTACAGGCACTTCGGCTGCTCTGCAAAGGGTTTCAAGGCGGTTATTGGCGGTCGAGTTGAATACTCTGCCATTCACAAAAATTGGTTTATCCGCTGGAAACCCATTTAACAGTTTGGCAAGTTGATTGCACAAGGTGGGGTCTATCTGCAACGTGCGGCGTGATGATTGATTTTTCGTTTCCGCAAAGCCACCCTTGGCACATTTGTAGTTCCACGTTTTACTGATTTTTATTTTCTGCTCGGCGAAATCAAAATCGCATGGGCATAAGGCGAGGGCTTCTGAAAATCGCAACACTGTTTTGGCTACGAGCAAAATAAACCAATCCCAATTCGGCTTATCGGTAAGGTTGAGATTTGCCAAGAGAGATTTAAGCTCGTGCTGGCACAGAAATTTTGGCTTTTTTGCAACGGGCATTTTCCCTTTGACAATGACCTTGCGTGTCGGGTCGGCAGAGAGCAGTCCTTCATCAATGGCATCTAAAATGGCACTTTTCAAATGGTGGTGAAAGTCCATTGTAGTTTGTTTTTCATGGGTTTTGGCGTATTCGTTTATCAAATGCTGATAACTCCGCTTGTCCAGTTCGCAAAGCCTCAAAGCGGGCGCAAGCTCCGTTAGTCGCCGCAGTGTCATCAGATACTTTTGATATGTGATGGGGCGCACATCCCCCTGTTTGTAAAGTTCCATCCACTCGGCAAAATACTTGTGGAAAAGCTGATTGGCACTACCTATTGTTGGCATAATAAAAACCTCCGTCAAATTTTTTGGGGCAAGCTTTTACCCTTTTAATTATGACGGAGGTTTGTTTAATCGTGACAGTGCTATACGAACATTTTTTGTAGGTATGAAGATTTTAGAGTTTTCAGTTGCTCCAATTTTACAGACTGATTTTCGATTTGTTTGTCGAGGGTTCGCAGAAACTTGCTTATTTCTTCCTGCTCAGACCTTTCGGGAATACATATCGCTATCCCTGCAAAGGCTTCATAGCCGATATTCAATAAACCGTCCATTCTCGCTCCCGAAGTAATCAATTTCGCTAATTCATTATCGGGAGTTTTAGTCGCAAACATATACTCTAAAAAGGCGGCGCTTGATTCATTGTTTGGTTTGAAGCTATGGTAAACCCTCGGTACTAATGCCTCGTCATACGTTTTGAGCTCAAACACAACCCCATACTTCGCCAATTTAGAATTGCCCTTGTTGTATGAAAGTTCGCCTCTTGAAAGTAATGTGTAGTTTTCTTGTTCTTTTCCCGCAATATTGTTTGAAAATCTATCTCGTTGGTCAAGCCAACCATTTCCTGCTGAAATGGTTAGTGTTGGCAAGTCCATTCTTCCGTCATTGCCCTGTACACGCTCGATAACATCTCCTAATTTGCGAATGTGCCACGGTTCTGTAAACCCCTCAAACCTTACCCTCGGCACGGTTTCCCCCGCTTGCGGAAACATCTGTTGTAAATACGCTTTTTTGAGTTGTCGCAAGCCGTCCAACTTACGCTTATGAATAGCGATAAGGGTGTCGAGGGCACGGAAAAATGCGCCGATGCTGGATTGTTCTTCAAGACAAGGAAGTCGCAACATCACATCCATCAAATCAGAATTACTAATATGGACAACTGATTTGCCCTGCGCCCTTCTGCTTAACTCTTTTTGTTGGTTACCGTTTGAAATTGTGACTGCCAAAAAAGGTGGATGAATTGTAGTGTTAGGTTTGACGACATTCAAATCACCGCCAAGAACTACGCCAGCTTTCGTTACAACAGATGCTCGGGATATATCTTCTGCGGTTTCGCCTGATGACGGCACAATCACTTCACCGCCTTGACTTAACACTGAATTATCTCTCATATGAACGAAAGTGTCTACATCGTTTATTTCCGTTTCGTATTTCGTATAAAGTCTGCCATAAAGAATTATCGGAGTGCCTTGGGGAATCAAATCAGTTTTGGAATAACCACTTCCTTTGGAAAACTCTGCAACATCTCCCAACCTACGCTGCTCCCAAGCGTTAGTGAAATATTTTCAAAGCCCCGCAAATGTGCCATACGAGCAACATCAAAAAATTTTTCAAAGGTGCAATAGTCTTGCACCTTTTGCCGTTATATTAGGTTCATAAGGCTATCCAAAAAAAATTTCTAAATAAGCAATATTCTTGCCTATTTACCTTTTATAATGGTTTTAGTGGTTAGCCTTACCACACAAACACCATCGGTAACGATGGTCATATGCAGTATCCCGAATATGTTTCGACTGTGTCCCGAAAGGGGAAGCGAATGGAGCGGTGCGCCATAATCCTTCATGGATTGCGACAAACACCATGCTCCAAACAAGCCTATTGGTACGGCTTGCGCCACGACCCACAGCCGAATAAAACACCTCCGTCTTGAACGCCTCACCGCATTGGACGGCTTGCCATCAGAATGGGGAGAATTGCTGGTCTTTGCGATGATGCGGCAGACTGGCATTGGGTAGCGACACCAAAGCTGTATCGGGATATTCCCCTGCCGGGGGTGCGGGCGGCAAATGCGGCAGATTGTGGAATTATGACAAGCAATATGCGAATAGATTTTATCACGGGCAAAGGAGGCGGGCAAATGAAAATAATTGTACACTATCCAAAAAACAAAAAAGATATAGAGACATTGCAAAAGAAAGTTGCAATTATTCATGCCGAAGCTGTTGTCCGCCATATCGAGAAATTACCTTGCCCGACTTCCCAAAAAATCGCATTACTCACCGCAATCAAAAAAGGCTCGCAGGAATGAACCAAGCCAGCGAGCCTTTTTTATTAGGAATTCATGTTGATGCTCCGAATATCCGAACCCAATGTCTTTTTATCATTCGGACACGACCTTGTTCCCATGCTTTTATTTGGTGTAAAGTAAAACCATAATGTGTTGCAAAAGCTGATTGCTTTAACTTCATTGATTTTCGATGGGCTTTTAGTTGTACAGCTTGTCCATTGTGCAGAAAGGCATTATACCCATCAAGAAGGTCGGATATGTCTACTTCAAATAATTCTGCAAGTCGTTGGAGAATGTCGGGCGGGTAGTAATCACGCATCGCCGCTTCATATGCACTATAATTTGTACGGTCAATGCCGACCGCCTTAGCCACCTCTCTCTGCAACAAGCCTTTACGATAACGATAGTATCGCAGTTTTTCAGGCGTGGACGCAAAGGTGAGGGTATCGGCGCAAATTTTATTAAATTTCTCGCCATCTTCTAAAAAATGTGGACGAAGAAACGTAAATCGGTGAATGAAAAAGAGAGCGTAACTGACAACATCGTGAACATTGCGAACCATGACATACAGAAAATCATCTATGTGGTCAAAGATACGCCATTTTTCCTTGAAAGGTATGTCTTTTACATCATTTGCGCCAAATACGCCCATTGTGTTAGCATAGCATTATCTATACATCTTGCGGCATACGTGGCCAACTTCGTGCCCTTGCCCGTGTTATAGGTGGATATCGCCTTTATCAGGCCGATTGTTCCGACGGATATCAGGTCTTCGGCGTCCTTGAGGTGGTTGGAGTACTTTTTGACAATATGGGCAACGAGGCGGAGGTTGCGCTCTATCAAAATGTTACGGGCCTCGATGTCGCCGCTCGCGAAGCGTTCCAGCACTTCTCTCTCCTCGGCAAGCGTCAGCGGCTTGGGGAATGAGTTGCTGTTCGCAATATATGAAAGCAGGAACATCCCCTGCAAAATGGCAAAAAACAAAAAGACCACCCTCTGGATTCGCGTATCCTACATACTATGCATGGGACAAGCAGCAGTTGAAGGTGTGTCGAAAATAGTACATGAAATTAATAATCAAAGAAAATTAAAGCAATCATGAGAAATTTAGAATAATATTACGCAATGACCATTTTTTGGCTGTAATCGTCCATTTAATCAATTTGCAAACTTTCTCAACTGCTATTACAATGAGTACTGTAATTAGCACTCACCTTTATCGAGTGCTAACAAAAGGACAATATTTTCTAAGGAGGAGCAATACATGAAGCTTAAACCACTTGGCGACAGAGTTGTTATCAAGCAATTAGAAGCCGAAGAAAAGACAAAGTCAGGCATCGTCCTGCCGGGTTCGGCGAAGGAGAAGCCGCAGGAGGCCGAGGTCGTGGCTGTCGGCCCCGGGGGCATGGTGGACGGCAAGGAAGTAACGATGCACGTCAAGGCCGGCGACCGCGTTATTTACTCGAAGTACGCGGGAACCGAGGTCAAAGTCGACAGCGTCGAGTATATCATAGTCAAGCAGAACGACATACTGGCAATCGTTGAATAGGAACGAACCTACATTACACGGGAGGAAAATACATGGCAAAGCAGCTTAAATTCGGCTTAGAAGCCCGCGCGGCGTTAGAGTCGGGCGTGAATCAACTGGCGGATACCCTCAAGGTAACGCTTGGTCCCAAGGGCCGTAACGTTGTGCTTGACAAAAAGTACGGCACACCGCTTGTAGCAAACGACGGCGTAACAATAGCCAAGGAAATCGACCTGGAAGACCCGTTTGAGAACATGGGCGCGCAGCTCGTCAAGGAAGTGGCCACAAAGACCAACGACGTAGCCGGCGACGGAACCACCACCGCAACAGTACTTGCCCAGGCAATGGTACGCGAGGGCATCAAGAACATCACCGCCGGCGCAAACCCGATAATCGTGCGCAAGGGTATGCAAAAAGCCACTGCCGCCGCGGTTGAATCCATCAAGGGAATGAGCCAGACCGTTGACGGCAAGAACCACATCGCCAAGGTCGCGGCAATCTCTGCGGGCGACGAAGAAGTTGGCGCAATGGTTGCCGACGCTATGGAAAAAGTAACTAACGACGGCGTTATCACTGTTGAAGAGTCAAAAACCATGTCCACCGAACTCGAGCTCGTGGAAGGTATGCAGTTCGACCGCGGCTACCTCTCGGCGTACATGGCCACCGACATGGAAAAGATGGTCGCTAACCTGGACAATCCATACATCCTTATCACCGACAAGAAGATCACGAACATTCAGGACATCCTTCCGGTGCTTGAGCAGATCGTGCAGACCGGCAGCAAGCTGTTGATTATCGCGGAAGACGTCGAGGGTGAAGCCCTTGCCACCCTTATCGTGAACAAGCTGCGCGGCACATTCGCGTGCGTGGCCGTCAAGGCTCCCGGCTTTGGCGACAGGCGCAAGGCAATGCTCGAAGACATCGCAACCCTTACCGGCGGCCGCGTGATCTCCGAAGAAGTCGGCCTCGAGCTCAAGGAAACCCAGCTCTCCGACCTGGGCCGCGCAAAGACCGTCAAGATCGAAAAGGAAAACACCATCATCATCGACGGCGCCGGCGACAAGGGTAATATTGACGCCAGAATCGCTCAGATAAAGGCTCAGATCGAGGAAACAACCTCCGAGTTCGACAAGGAGAAGCTGCAAGAACGCCTTGCCAAGCTCTCCGGCGGCGTAGCCGTAATCAAGGTAGGCGCGCCCACCGAGACCGAGCTCAAGGAGAAGAAGCTACGCATGGAAGACGCCCTGGCGGCAACCCGCGCAGCAGTAGAGGAAGGCATCGTGTCCGGCGGCGGCTCGGCATACGTTCACGCTATAGCCGCCGTGCGCAAGGCCACCGAAGGCTTCGGCGGCGACGAAAAGACCGGCGCGAACATCGTCATAAAGGCTCTGGAGTCCCCAATCCGCCAGATCGCCGAAAACGCGGGCTTCGACGGTTCCATCGTCTTCAACAAGATCAAGGAATCCGCGGCAAACACCGGCTTTAACGCCCTCACCGAAGAATACGTCAACATGATCGAAGCCGGCATCATCGACCCCACAAAGGTCGTGCGCTCCGCGCTCCAGCACTCGACATCCGTTGCGTCCTCGCTGCTCACCACCGAGGCCATCGTAACCGACATAAAGGAAGAAGCCCCACCGGCAATGCCCGGCGGCGGAATGGGCATGATGTAATTCACGAACTATAAACGCAACAGAAGCCTCTGAGTCACCTCAGAGGCTTTTAAAATGTCGGACAGCACCCGTTACTTAATCTCATTCTCACCTGTAGCTTGGCCGGTATTTGTAAAAACTTCCGTCATGAGCAGTACCCCAAGCTTAAAAGCGCGTGTAAACGTGTAGTAGTTTTCTATCCCTTTCAAATCTTCATCTGCCTCAAGAAATTTTTCAAACCACTCTTTCTCTGACCCATTCAATGTGGCCATTAGCTTCTCATAATTGATATCTTTTAGCTGCACGGCCTCAACATAAGTTGGGTCTTTAGCGTTAAACCCGGAATTCATGTGGAAATTTCCGAAGTATAATTCCTCTAAAATACTGCGCATATAAAAGCTACCTCCTTGACTTTTTAGGTGGGGTGTGGTAGTGTTGACACATGATTAAAATACTTCGTGATAGCACTTAATTTACTTCGTGTTATGCTAATACACTAACACTTAATTTGATTCGTGTCAATAGCTTTTTATAAATTCCTTAAATTTTTTTGGAGGTTTTTAAATGCCTTCTTTTGCTGACAGATTAAAAGAATTGCGCAAAGCTAAAGGTGTAACTCAAAGACAAGTTGCTGATTTTTTAGGTATAAAGGAGCGTTCATATCAAAATTACGAATATGAAAATAGTGAAGCGCCATATGCCACACTTGCCAAACTCGCCGACTATTTCGAGGTCAGCACCGACTATCTGCTTGGCCGCTCTGACAATTCATAACAGTACTAAAGACCTTCTTTAATCAGCGAGCAAAATCAAAACCTTATCTTCTTTATAAGAAGTGATACAATACATAGTATCGTGTCAAGTATTTTATAATATTTTTGGAGTATTTTATGATACGTTTTGGCATGAGGATAAAGGAACTCAGGAAGAGCAAAAATTTGAGGCAAAAAGACATTGCCGTAATAGTAGGAGTTACCCCGCGACACTATCAAGAAATTGAATATGGGAAAATAAACATACCTACATTAACCCTCATTACTCTAGCAGACTACTTTGATGTATCGCTGGACTATCTTGTCGGTCGGATAACCCTGAGATCAGGTAATTTTTCCAATGCTTATAACGGTGGTTTTTTATGTCTAATTTCGGAGATAGGCTCAAGGAATTGCGCCAAAAATCTAATATTAAGCAAACCGCAATAGCCGAAATGCTCGGTGTGCTTCCGAGAACTATTCGGTTTTATGAATCGGGCGAGCGCGAACCTAATATTGAAAGTATTAAAAAATTGGCTAATTTCTTCAATGTAAGTGCCGACTACTTGCTCGGTCTTTCCGATAATCCGCAACGATACTAACCCCAATTCCCGTCACAATGCAAATATTGTCGAGAGGCTTTTTTATGATTGGTCATAATCTCAACAAAACAAGAAAGTCACAAGGGATTACTGCCCAACAAATGGCTGACCACCTAAATATAAACCTTCACTCTTATCGTGCTTACGAAAATAATAGGAGGCAACCATCCCTTCAAATGCTCGTAAAAATAGCAGACAGGCTGAATGTGACTACGGATTACCTTCTTTGCAGGATTCGCGAAAATGATGCTGATTTTTGAGTTAGATACAAAATAACGCTAATAAGGTACACACATGAAAAATAGTTATAGCCTACATTCATCAGGAGATTTCAATGATCGGTGATATTCTCAATAAAACAAGAAAGTCACAAGGATTAACTGCCCAGCAAATGGCCGATTATTTAAACATCAACTTACGTTCTTACCGTGCTTACGAAAGCAATGACAGGCAGCCATCCCTCCAAACGCTCGTAAAGATAGCGGATAAATTGAATGTATCTACGGATTATCTTCTATGTAGAACTCACGAGTGTGATACTGACTTTTTGAAGCGCAAAACATAGTGAACAATTAAAAAGGGCTTTAAAAGCCCCTTTTAACACCATATGCTATGTTTTAACGCAATTCCTTCAAGGCATCCGGGTTGTCGACGATAATCTTTTCGCCGTCGTTGACCACCACGCAGGGCACACCAAGGCCGTTCCTTTGCTTTACGCCGTCAAATTCGGGGCTGTTTTCCCTGTACTTTATGAATGCCTTTAACGCCGCCATGTTTTCCGTAATATCAACGTACGCGAACTTTACTCCGTTTTGCAAAAGCAACTCTTTTGCCGGTTCGCAGCTTTGTCAGTGCTTGTGCCCGTAAATTACGATCTTGTCCATACTCGTCCTCCTTGGATAATACATTTACCTTGGCCTGATTCTATCACAAACAGTCTGCGCCGTCAACTTGGGTACGGCAAGAGCAAATATTCACCAAAAACTGCTTGCAAGCCGTGTATGTTTGTGGTACAATGATTGGCGCAAGTAGTATAACCTAATCTGGAGGTCTAACATGAGCCCACTCTTCATTATATTGGCGATTGTATATATCCTGCTGTGTGCCGGCCTGATCGTCATAATTTTGATGCAAAAGAAGCGTCAAGCAGGTCTTGGCGGCGGCCTTGCCGGCATGTCTTCCGGCAGCGCGGGCGGCAGCTTCTATGACAAGAACAAGAGCAACACCCTGGAAGGCAGGCTCGAAAAGTACACCAAGATCGGCGGAGCGCTGTTCTTCGCTCTTTCGATGGTTCTTGGCCTGATTGCCTAGACTGTTGGGTCGTCTGCCGGGATTCAGTTTTAGTAATTCAAAAAATTGGGGATGTATGTCCCCTTTTTTGTATAGCCGCCGAGGGATACGCCAATGACAAAGAAGAAAGACAAGCACAAGGACGCATACGGCGGCGAGAGCGGCGAACACGCGGAACAAGCCGGACACAAGGCCAAGGTAATGCGGGTGATTTCCGACAAGGCGTACAGGCCAATGAAGCCCAAAGCTCTTGCCGGCCTGATGAACGTCCCCAGAAATAAGCGCGCCGAGTTTAACGATATCGCCAGCAGCCTGCTGCGAGACGGCGACATCGTTATCGGCGGCAACGGGAACATCAGCCTGCCGCAGCATCAAGGCATCCACAAGGGACTGTTCAGCGGTACGCGGCACGGCTACGGCTTTGTCACGCCGGAAGATGAGGGTACGGTATCCCGCTACGGCGACATATTCATCCCAGCCGGCGCCACACGCGACGCGCTGAACAAGGACATTGTAATGTGCCGGATAATAAGCGCGGACAGCGGCAGCCGCCGCGCCGAAGGCGAGATCATAAGGGTAGTCAAAAAGGGTTACGACGCGATAGTCGGCACATATTCCGACGGTGTGTTCTATCCCCTTGACCCCAAGATAGGCGGCGACATAGTCGTCCGGCCTGAAAACTCGCTGGGCGCATCCGACGGCGACAAGGTAATGGTCACGGTGCTTCCACGGCACACGAGCTCCGGCTTACGCGAGGGTGTCGTGGCAGAAATACTCGGGCGCGGCGACGAACCCGGCATCGACGTACTGTCGATAATCCGCCTGCACGGCATCCCGCACGAGTGGGGTTCGGGCGTACTGGACAGCGCCGAGAGCCTGCCCGGCAAAGTATCGGACAGCGACGCCGAAGGCCGCACCGACCTGCGCCATATCCAGACCATCACCATTGACGGCGAGGACACAAAGGACGTAGACGACGCCGTAACGATAAATCGACTGCCCAACGGCAATTTCCGGCTTGGCGTGCACATAGCCGACGTCGCGCACTATGTCCGTCACGGCGGCCCAATTGACGCGGAAGCGCGAACCCGCGGCACGTCCGTATACCTTGCCGACCGCGTAATACCCATGCTTCCGCCCAAGCTCAGCAACGGCATATGCTCTCTGAACGCCGGATGCGACAGACTTGCCCTAAGCTGCGTCATGGAGCTTGACCCAGCGGGAGCCCTCGTCTCCCACGAAATCTTCGAGAGCGTAATCCATGTTGACCGCGCCATCACGTATACCGTGGTTAACGACATAGTTACAAACGGTCAAAATTCGCCGCACTACGCGGATAACATCCGGTTTACGCAAATGCTCGAGATCATGAGCGAGTTAGCCGCCATCCTCCGCCGGAAAAGGCTCAGGCGCGGCAGCGTCGAATTCGGCTTCCACGAAGCCAAGATAACCGTCGACGAACACGGCAGGCCCACATCCATCAAGGCAAGCGGGCGCAACACTGCCACCAGCATCATCGAGGAATTCATGATCGCCGCCAACGAAACCGTGGCCGAGGAATATTTCTGGCGCGAACTGCCCTTCATCTACCGGACGCACGAAGAGCCCTCCGCCGAAAGTATTCTCAAGCTTAACACCTTCCTCAAGAGCTTCGGCCATACGATAAAGGGCTCAAAGACTCACCCCGGCGCTATCTCCGAGCTTCTCGCAAAAATCGAGTCCAGCCCCGAGGAAGCCCTCGTCAGCCGCATGGTGCTCCGAAGCTTTCGCCAGGCGCGCTACACTCCCGAAAACATCGGGCATTTCGGCCTGGCCTCGAAGTACTATACCCATTTCACCTCACCTATCCGCCGCTATCCCGACCTTACTATTCATCGCGTCATCAAGGCGGCGCTTCACGATAGAAACAAACAGATTGAGCGCATCGGCGACGGCTTGAAAAAGCTCTGCGCCAACTGCTCGCTGTACGAACGCCGCGCCGAAGCCTGTGAACGCGACGTCGCAAATCTCAAGAAAGCGCAGTTCATGATGGATCGCATCGGCGAAGTCTTCCCCGGGATCATCAGCGGCGTCACAAGGCACGGTATCTATGTCGAGCTGGAAAACACCGTCGAGGGCATTATCAGCACCGCCTGGCTGCCCGAAGGCTACGACTTTTTCCCGGACAGAATGTGCTACACATCCCGCGACGGCCAGTCATATTCCCTTGGCGACAAAGTCGCCGTCGAAGTCAAGAGCGTGGACACGGAAGCCATTGCCCGCGTAAACTTTGCCTTCGCGGTTGAATAAATATATTAGGAAAGAAGGAACCCATTTATGCGCTATGAATTTATCGGAAAAAACATTAGTATTACGGACGGCTTGAAAGACAAGGTATCCGCCAAGCTGGACAAGCTGGGGCGCGTGATCCCAGATGGTAGCGTGGCCAGAGTCATGCTTACGCTGGTAAAACAAGAAAACATCGTTGAAGTTACAGTCCCGCTTCACGGCCGCACACTGCGCGCGCAGACAAAGAGTGAGGACTTGATGTCGGCAATCGACAACGTTGTAGACATACTCCAGAAACAAATGGAAAAATACAAGGGCCGTCTGCAATCCAAGAAGAAGCGCGACAGCCGCTTCAAGGCCGAATACGACGTAGCGTTCTCACATGAATCCGAGCCCGACGAACAGCCTATCCTAATCAACCGCACCAAGCGTTTCGCGCTCAAGCCCATGGACGCCGAGGAAGCCGTAATAGAGATGGAGCTCACCGGTCACAGCTTCTACGTCTTCAAGAACGCCAAGACCGACGAGGTAAACGTGGTGTACAGGCAGTCCGGCGGCGAATACGGCCTTATCGAGCCGGAGTTCTAAGATGTATTCTACGTTGCTCGCAGCTACAACAAACAAAGGGAAGCTGCCGGAAATCCGCGAGATCATGGCGGTTTCCCATTTCGATATAATTTGCCTTGACGACGCTGTCGGTATGGGATTGCTTGACCGCATACCCGCCGTTGTGGAAGACGGCGGCACATTCGAGGCCAACGCGCTCAAGAAAGCCACGGAGATATCACGGCTAAGCGGAGTCGCAACCCTGGCGGACGACTCCGGGCTGGAGATTGACCTGCTAGGCGGACTTCCGGGCGTGGACTCGGCGTACTACCTGGGCGCGGACACGCCATACGCCCGGCGCAACGCGCACATACTGGAAACAATGCGCGACGCGGACGGAGCGGCCCGAGCAGCGCGCTTCGTGTGTGTGATAGCCGTGGCCTTCCCCGACGGAAGAACCCTAACCGCGCGCGGCACATGCGACGGCGTAATCGCCCGCGAACCAATGGGAGACGGCGGCTTCGGCTACGATCCGATCTTCTTCGTGCCGCAGCTTGGCAAAACATTCGGACAACTTACTATTCACGAAAAAAACGCCGTCAGCCACAGGTCGGCGGCGCTTCGCAATATGAACGAGCTCCTAGCGCAAATGGGGCCACTCCCATGAAAGCCCTGATCCTGAGCGATTCACACGGAGCGACGGAGCTTCTTGCCCAAATCCTGCGGGAAAACATACAGGACGTCCGGCACGTCGTCCACCTGGGCGACGGCTGTGACGACGCGGCCTTTTTTTCGCACAAATATCCCGACGCATCCTTCCACGTCGTATCGGGCAACTGCGACGCCTCGAAGGAGTTTCCCCAAAAGCGCTTTGTCACAATAAGCGGCAAGAAAATATTCATGACCCACGGGCACATATACGGAGTAAAGACGTCCTACGACCGAATCTGCTACGCCGCGCTCGAAGCCGGCGCGGATATCTGCCTCTTCGGCCACACCCACGTACCCGTAGTTTTTGAGTACAGCGGCATCCGCTTCATGAACCCCGGGGCAGTATTTCCGTACGGCGACGACTTCCCAAAATACGGCATCATCGACCTGTCAAAAGAACCGGTCGCCGCGATGTTATTTTAAAGCTTGGGACTGGAGCGCGAAAACCTCCGCCATAAGCAGCACGTCAAGCTTGAAGGCATATGTAAACGTGTTGTAGTGTTCTATGCCCTTCAATTCTTTGTCCACGCAAAGATAATTTTCAAACCGTTCTTTTTCGGAATCGTCCAGCATGGCCAGCAGCTTCTCGTAATTGATCTCCTTCATCTGGGAAGCTTCAACATAATCCGGACTTTTGCAGTAAAGTTCAAAATTTTTGTGAATGTTTCCAAAATATAGCTCTTCTAAAATGCTGTTCATACACTTGCTACCTCCTTGACTCTTATAGCGCAATATGATACATTCAAAATAGTAACACTTATCGATGTTTGACCAACATTTGTTGGTTATATATTGATTGTATCACCAACAAATGTTGGTGTCAATAGTTTTTTAAAAACCTGGGAAGTGATCTTATACCTTCTTTTTCTGAAAGATTAAAGGAACTGAGAAAAGCTAGAGGATTATCACAAAAAGCACTATCCGAAGCTGTAGGTATGAGCAGCACCGGTTTACAGAATTATGAACTGGAAACAAGGACACCTAACGCGGATATTGTGTTAAAACTCGCTGATTTTTTTGAAGTAAGTACCGATTATTTGCTTGGTCGTTCTGACAATCCAAAGCGATATTAAAAATTCTTCCTTAAATCAACAGCATTTCCTTAAAAATACTCTTCGATTAACGGCACAAATTGTTATGCTCACATGATCGTATCAGTATCTTTGGAGCCTTAATATGTTTGACTTTGGCACAAACCTGAAACATATCAGGAAAAATCATGGTATAACCCAAAAACACCTCGCTAATGGAATAGGCGCAAGCGAACGCGGAATCCAGCAATATGAACTTGGCGAACGCAAGCCTAATTACGAGATGTTAATTGCTCTTGCCGACTATTTTGATATCTCAATTGACTATCTCGTCGGTCGGTCGGATAACCTTGAGCGTAAATAATTAATTTTTACGTAGAAACCATCCTTTGTTGACATCGTATTTATACCGTGCTAGTATCAGTTATTGAGATTATCATCATAATTAACACGTACATATGGCCGGCTTGTGTTACTATAATATCATGCACATTTGGACGTGTCAATACCTTTTTTAAAAATTCTTGGAGGCTTGACGTGTTTGATTTTGGATCACACTTGAAACATCTCAGAAAATCCCGCAATATCACCCAAAAACAACTCGCAAAGGAAATAGGCGCAAGTGAGCGTGGAATTCAACACTATGAACTTGGGGAACGCAAGCCTACTTATGAGATGCTGATTGCTCTTGCCAACTATTTTGACATTTCACTTGACTACCTCGTCGGTCGGTCGGACAATCCAGAGCGCAAATAATTACTTTTGCGACATTTAATGTCTAATTTGATCTAATGATATCAGACATTAAATGTCTTGTCAATGTGTTTTTTAATTTCCGAGGTGCATTTATGACGATCTATACCAATAGATTAAAGCAGCTACGATTGGCTCAAAAAGTGATGTCAAAACAAGTGGCAGAATTGCTTAACATAACCCCTCGTAACTATCAGCGATACGAGACTGGAGAAGTCGATCCGCCAACTTCCAAAACGATAATTCTGGCTGACTATTTTGGTGTCTCGCTTGACTACCTCGTTGGCCGCTCAGATAATCCCGAGCGCAAATAATTTGTTAAAAGAATGCATTAAGCATAATAGATTTTTATGCTCATCCATTTATACGAATTTTAAAGTCCTGTCAACGGTTTTTGTAAATTTGGGAGGGATTGTTTTTATGCCTATTTCTGGGTGGCGTCTCAAGCAATTGAGGAAAGAGAATAATATAATGGCAAAGAGCATTGCCGAGCTTTTACAAATAACCTATCGCACATACCAGAAATATGAAACCGGAGAGATTGACCCTCCAACTTCAAAAACGATAGCTCTGGCCGACTATTTCGACGTCTCAATTGACTACCTAGTAGGACGTTCGGACAATCCAGAGCACAAATAAAAAACGAGCAAGGCTGGCCCTGCTCGTTTTTTGTTACCAATTCAGCTACATAAGTAATTGTCTACAAATAACACGTCCTCCTATATTATGTTATGAGGCAATCAGCATAATAAGGAGAGGTTCTATGGGCAAAGGTTATCTGATCGTCACGACCGCTACCGCCAGCGAATCGCTGCCCGTCGCATGGGCAAACGTAGTGGTCACGGACGAGTTCAACAACACCCTTTTCAACGTAACCACCAATGAGAGCGGCGTCAGTCCAAGAATGGCGCTGAGCGCGCCCGATAAATGGCACAGCCTGGATCCGAACGACACCACCGTACCGTACAGCCGGTACAATATCGGCATAAGCGCCGACGGCTTCAAAACATTCATCATCGAGGGCGTGAGAATACTCGATACTTCCGATACGCTCCAGCACGTGGAAATGATCCCGATTGCGCCGGATATCACGCGGGCCGAAAGCGTCGTGCATATCGAAAACGGACAGCACAACCTTATCAACCCGCAGGAGCGCTTCACTTTCGAGCCGCCGCCGCCGATTACCGGGCGCGTGCTGCCGAACGTCGTCATTCCCGAATATATCACCGTTCACCTTGCCCGCCCCGAGACAGCCGCGCCCAATCGCCGGGTACTCTTCAAGGACTACGTGAAGAATGTCGCGTCGCACGAGATATTCGACACCTGGCCGACTGCCGCTCTCGAGGCCAACATCTACTGCATCATATCGTTCACGCTCAACCGGATTTACACTGAGTTTTACCGTTCAAGAGGCTACTCCTTCGACATCACCAACAGCACTTCCATCGACCACTTTTTTAAGCCCGACGGCGCTATCGGCATGAACATCTCGCGCGTAGTCGACGACATTTTCAACAGATACCTGGCGCAGGTCGGCCACAAGGAGCCCTTCCTGGCTCAGTACTGCGACGGGCGGCAGGTCAAGTGCCCGGGCTGGCTGACGCAATGGGGTTCGTGCACCGACGCGCTGGCCGGCATGACATCCGCGCAGATCATTAAGAAGCACTACGCCTACGACCTAGAGTTTCGTGAGGCCAACCTGTTCTCAGGGCCGATCGAGTCGTATCCGGGCTATGCCCTCCGCGAAGGCATGAGCGGCGATATCGTGCGAACGCTGCAAAATCAGCTCAACCGCATTGGCGGCTCGTTCCCACTGCCGGTGATAAACCCCGCGGACGGAATATTCGGCTCGGCGACGATGGCGGCCGTCGTCAAGTTTCAGCAGACGTTTGCCCTTACGCCGGACGGGATCGTCGGAAAGGCCACCTGGTACAAGATACAGCAGATATACGCCGGTGTGAAGAAACTCAATGAAATGATCAGTGAGGGCGAACGCATAGGCATAGGCCACATACCGCCAAAATCGACCCTGCGCGAGGGCTCACGGGGGTCGGATGTGGCCCAGCTGCAGTTCCTGCTCAACTTCATTTCGCTCTACAACAGCGACGTTCCAAGTGTAATCGAGAGCAGCGTGTTCGGCGCCGAAACAAAGCGCGCGGTAATAGCCTTCCAGGAATCGTACGGCCTCACAGCCGACGGCGTCGTTGGCGGACTGACATGGTTCAAGCTCTACGACGTATACTGGGGAATAGTAAATAACGTACCGCTTCCCCCGACCGAGCCGGGCGGCCCAACCCCTCCCGGTGAAATTCCTCCGTACCCGGACTATCTTCTAAGAGTGGGTTCCAGCGGACAAGATGTAATGCTAGTGCAAACCGCGCTTGCGCGTCTTGCCGAGGTATATCCGCGAGATATCCCCGCTATCACGCCCGACGGCCAGTTCGGAAGCCGGACAGAAGCGGCGGTGATAGCTTTCCAGCGCTTTGCCGGGCTAAGCGCCGACGGCGTTGTCGGCCCTACGACCTGGCGGCGGCTGATGGAGGAATATTACGACAACCTTATAGGCGGCCCGGGCGGAGTCACACCCAGCACTCCGCCGTATCCCGGCAGCCCGCTCAGGCGCGGTTCCACCGGAGACAACGTGCGCTTGATACAGAATTATCTCAACACGATCAGAAAGATGTATCCTCAGATCCCGGCGCTGAGCGCCGACGGCATATTCGGATCCGGGACGGAAACGGCAGTAAGAACGTTCCAAAGCATCTCCGGCCTCAGCGCCGACGGCGTTATCGGCCCAGCCACCTGGGAAGCAATTATGAGAGCATACACCCAGGCCAACAGCCGCTCTGTTGAAAGCGCCGGGCTTTCAAGACAGTTACCCGGCATAAATACGGAATTTCTGATCCGTATGATGCTCATGCGACGTTTCAGGAGATTTTGATTGACAGACATGTAAGCCCGAGGTATAATCGTCATAATTTAAGAACAAACACCGCTAATCCAGTCTCGGAAGCGGTGTTTGTTCTTGTAAATACTTAGAGCTTATCCAACAATAAGCGGCTTTGCGATTTTTTGGCTTTTTGCCGCATTGCGTCGTCAGCTACTCCTTGCGAACCACTACGGGTTCGCGGCGTAGCAGCTTCCTAGCACTGCGACAAAAATCTCAAAAATTGCTTCGCCGTTATTGTTGGATAGGCTCTTAGCGAGGGCGATATATGCCGATACTGGATGAGTTCGATATACAACACGGCGACATTGTGTCGATCGTGGGAGCCGGCGGCAAGACCACACTGATGTTTAAGCTTGCCGAGGCTTTGCGCGCCCGCGGAACGCGCGTCCTTGTATCCACAACTACCAAGATACATGTTCCGACAAGGAATCAGTACGACCACACGTTTATCGGGGAAGACGCAAAACTTGCGCTCAAGCAGCCGCTTCCGGGTATCACCGTCATTGGCGCGGACATAAACCACAGAGGCAAGCTTACATCCTTTGACAACGAAGATTTGCGCCGCTTCTCAGACAGCTTCGACATCACTCTGATAGAAGCCGACGGAGCGCGGGAGCGCCTGCTAAAGGCCTGGAGCGAACACGAGCCGGCAGTGCCGGGCTTTTCCACCAAGACGATTGCCGTATTCAATCTGGCGCTGCTGAACAAACTGCCAAACGAAGCGGATATCCACCGCCTTCCCCTTTTTCTCGAGTTGTGTGAGCTTGCGCAAGGCGAGCCGATAAGCCGCCCCGCCCTGCGCAGACTGCTCACAAAGCCTGACGGCATACTCAGGGGCGCGTCCGGCAAGCGTATACTCTATATAAACCATGTACACAACAAACATACAAGGCGCGAAGCCATCGAATTTATCGAAAGCTTCGCGCCGGGTGAAATATCTTGCTTCGACCGCGTTGTGATAGAGTCGTAACGCACATTTATGTGGTTGCCCCAAGCGAGAAGGCTTTTCTCATCCAAAGGAAAGGGGGTTCTTTAATTTGAAGTGTGCTCCTAGGGCGTGTCGACATGAGATTTTTCGGAATGATTATGGTCGGTTTTCCTCCACTCTTCGTCACTGGCTCCTTGCGTACCTCTGCGGGTACGCGGCGTCACCACTTCCTCGATTGGCGAA
>Ga0131853_10004510_pt1 | contig 24946 bp, 20 predicted proteins | sample TergutLab28metaG_FD_92764 | JGI IMG/M metagenome (GOLD analysis project Ga0131853, IMG submission 92764) | Labiotermes labralis P1 segment gut microbial communities from Petit-Saut dam, French Guiana - Lab288 P1 (version 2) (version 2) | ecosystem: Host-associated > Arthropoda: Insects >...
ACACACACACACACATACATATATGTAAACGGGCTGGACTGCGGGGATGGGATCCCGGTGGGGGCCACATTTTCCGCATACATCCATACAGGTTCTGGGGCTCACCCAGCCTCCTGTACAGTCAGCACTAGTCCCTCTCCCGGGGGTAAAGCGGGCGTGGATTGGCCTTGATCATCCACCCCCCATCTAAAGCCAAGGTTAAAGAAGGAGTATAGCTATACCTCTATTCCCCTTCTGGGCCTTCATGGCCTGTTCTAGGGCGAATTTTACTTTAACCCTCATCCAGCTAACGTGGAGAATATGGTGAGCTCTTAATAATGCCAGCGGATGGCAGATGGGATTTAATTCGGCATTTAAAGGTTTAAAGTAAATGTAAATTTGTCCCTCTGCTCAGTTCACCACAAACTGAAGAAAGAGCATGGAGAGTGCAGATAAATACTACGAATTCTTAAACCAGACACTAGGTGGTGGTGAGTTCAGCTTGTTACCATCGGCAAAAATAGTCCCCGGTGCCCATGGAATAAGAGGGTGTGTTCTTCCCAAAGCCGGTCTTTACGGTTTAGAGAGCATTCTTGTCCTTTGTCATGAATCGAAGCATGACTGCTCGGTCATTCATCACTACACCGACTGAGATCTTTCGGCTTCTAATTTCGAAAGCAAGTATCTTGTCCTTGCTGTAAATTTTTGACACTTCTGTTATAACATATAGGCACTCGTTGTTTCAAACCAGATAAACTGACGACATACAGCACCTTAGTAACATGATATGTACATTTTGGATTTTCGTTGAAAATTCGGTATAAAGGAAAATATTTGGAACAAAAGTTATGGGTTCTACTGACACCTATATCTTGTCACCTGTCACTTCTTTGTATGATAAACTGTCCGCTAAACAAGACAGGCCACGTACGTATAACGTAACACTGAGGCGTTTTCGCGAAACCACTGTTGTCACGAAAAAGCTATAAGTATTACATATTTTGAGTGTGTTTGTAGCCTTAGTTACCCAGCATATAAAGCTCATGATCCGTATTATATATGTGGCCTGTTCAACTCTACAGAAAGTTTTCACATTATCCCTTAAAAGGCAAGATACTCGGGGAAAAAAGTTACAGACTTGCCGTACAACTTTTGTCTGAAATATTTCTCGTTCTAAGAAGAGGTGAGCGAGATATGATCATAAATGTACATTGGACTTAATGTAAAGTAGCTGTTATTCTTGTCAGATTTTAACGAAACTTGAATTTTCATGACACATTTTCGAAAAATAATCAAATATCAACTTTCATGGAAATCCGTCCAGTGGGAGCCGAGTTGTTCCATGCGGACGGACAGACAGAGAGACAGGCATGACGAAGCTAAGAGTCGCTTTTCGCAATTTTGCGAACAGCCCCAAAAACTGATATTGATTCCGCGTGTGGTTGCAGGGGATTATAAGGATATCCAGTTTCATTAGTTCATAAATTTCCTTCAAGAATACCCCAGACAAGAATGCGTATTGTACACGTAATTAGTATATAACGATAAAACTGTGTAAGAACACGTTTATTATAAATTCCTAGAGTGTTTTATATTATTTTGTCGACGCGATTCTGATAAATGTGTTAAAACAATAAAGTTTTATAATACCTGAAGAGTTCCTATACAAATCCATCAATCAGCCTGACGGCGATATCAGCAGGTTTTACAATCTGCACCATGAAAATCTGCCATCATTCCACAGTCTTCTAACTTGTCAGAAAGGAATCCTATCAAATACTGCTAGTATAATCCTCGTCTCAGACAAGCCAATTTTTTTCCAAGCAACACAATGGGTAAGATGTAAGGATTCATTTGTTTCAGGGATAACCAAAACGACAAAGATTTTAACGCCGAATTTGAAGTCCGTCAGACCAAAGGATAAAACGGCATAAATCAAACTTACGATTTTAAGAAAGCGAACGTAACAAAAATTTCCCTTCCGGGCTGCATACCTCCGTTTTGAATAACTAACTTCGAGTTCTGGAATATTTACAACCGGTTACTCGTCGCATAAGACCCGTCATAGGCTGCAACAAGTGCAGCCTGTATGCCGAAATGTCTTGCTACACAGAAAATCAGGTGGAAAAAATTTTTACCAAAAAATATAAACACAAGTATCAGACTTTATACGTCTTATTCGGCAAGGTATAACTTTTCACGTTTCCGAAATTAAAGATCTTCAAAATATATGACAACACTGAAGAGTGGTGTAACAACATCAGCGAAATGACGTTCCGAGAACTATTTTCAGCAATATATTCAAGCATAGCAGAAAATGCATACATAAAGAAAAGCTGAGTACTTTGATGGAGTGCACACTAAAGGTAAAAGTTATGCTACACCCACGTACATGATATAAACAATCCGTCGATTCCCGACGGAGGCAAAAGATTTCTCTGTTCCCCAAAACGCCCACAGATTTTCTAGAATCCACCGAGCCCCCCACTCAATGGGTGCCGTACGTTCTTCCAAGTGAACACAGCGGCCGGTGCGTGACGGATCTAGTACCAGGACACAGAATAACTGGAAAGAAACCTTGACTCCCCATGTTTCTTACTGACGTGCTTACGGATACTTTACCCTTCCATTTTACAGAACAAATCACTCATACCAAGTAGCAACTATTTGTCCGAAACGGTTTTCTCTCCAACAGACGTCCATCGAATCCTGATCCAGTTGTATGAAGAATAAATGTAGCGCCTAGTGTAAAGTGTTATTTATTTTTGTTCACAGTACTATAAAAATGTGGTTCTTTAATTGTTGGTTTGTACTTCTTGCAAGATTGCGTTGCATGTGTTCACCCGCCAGGATCCAGATTTCTGTCGCCACTGTAGTTCAGGTCATGTACAAATACAAGTAGCGTGTTTCTCAGTTGGAAGTTCAGTATTTTTCCACAAACGCCCCTACAAGACATACCATGGATACAGGGTATCGTGAGGGATTAAAATACGAACAACCTGACCCTTAGATAGCAACTGACTATACATGGTTTACCAAAGTTATGTAATAATTGTAGGACGTTTCGTAGTGTAACTTAAGTTCCTTGATTTTGTGTTTGATCGTAAAGTACGAAAGGTCCTTTCGAAGAAAGGGTACATGAGCTAGTGAGGAGACGTTTCACAAAACAAAATCGCCTGATAATCTTCGTAGTTGCACCGTGCATGTTGCTAATATTAAGTTCTTTATTTGTCCAACTAATGCACACAATTCTTATAAAATTGTTAAACTGTTAAAATCATTCTAGATTATAATAGTTGCTCCATCATGTTTCTGTTTATATAAACCATCATCATGGAGCTCTCAGCCTGTGCTTCGCCAAAGTTACAATATTGATATCGGTTACATATATCGTTATTTCAAATTATCGGTAATGTTCTGTTATGCGTGTGGATCGTGCACTGCACAGTGCGCGATCCACACGCATAAGAGGACTGAACAAAAAATGCAGCCACAGTACCGATAACTTCAAATAACGACATATGTAACCAATATCAACATTGTAACTTTAGCGAAGCATAGGCTGAGAGCTCCCTGATGATGGTTTATGTAAACAGAAAATTGTTGGAGCAACTATTATAATTTTAAATTATTTTAACAGTTTAACAATTTTATAAGAATTGTGTGCATTATTTGGACAAATAACGAACTTAACAAAATCGTCTGGTTTAACAGTGCGATTTTTTGGCTGTGATTTAACAGAAATGCCATTCATAACTGTAATTACGTAAAACAATAATTTAAACAAGACTTGACTGTTGGCAGACTAGGAAAATGAAGGGCTATCCTATAAAAGTAGCACCATATTCTCATTGACTAAAGGCCTCATATAGAATCCTGCAGTTTTTCAGGTGGCGAGAAAATTCTATGCGTTTCTTCAAATCTGAAGGTCAATTATTCTGTCTTTCTTACTTTACCCTCTATGTAGCTCCACGTTGTAGGTGTACAAGTTTATGTTGTACCTGACTACACTCACTGACACATACACAGTCCGTAGATCTCCTCTAGACAAGGGATCGGCCCGAAGCAAGAGACTTCTACCTGACAAAACACAACACTCACAACATACATCCATGCTCCCGGCGGGATTCGAAACCACAATCCCAGCAAGCGAGTGGCCACAGACCCAAACCTTAGGTCGCGCGACCACCGGGATCGGCACATTAATTGTTATGTTCAAAAAAGACAGAAGAATCCAATCAGTACCGCCATATCCTACTATTTGGTATTCATTTTAACACTATCCTCCCATTTACGCAGTGGTATTAAACGGTCCTCTTATAAAATTACCTTGAAATTTTATTATCAGTAACTGCATATATGGCACTGAACTTAACCAAAGCAATTTTCTATTGTAGGAAGAAAATCTCTCAACCAATTACATAGCCATTTTGTCCCATGATCAGTGGACGTGTGTAGTGTGTAAAGATATGTTAATGGCATATTAAACGTTAGATAGTAGCCTAACTACATTAAATAAATGACAAAAACAAATCCTGAAATACCCATTTTTAACAATCCTACATCTCAATAACCTATCTGGAGTTACTTGTTATAAAAGTAAACAATTTTTGACAGTAAGTTAAATCGGTGGTATCTTGTTCAATTCCGACCGACGCACAAGCTGAAGTTTCGCATCGCGTTAAGTCAGTAAGACTTTCAGTAACTTACGAGTTACACTTCCAAATACTATTCTGCCACGCACACTTAAAACAGACCTATTCAGCCCGGCAGTAACAGATTCAAATTAGCAATAAGTAGCACGGATTTTCGGGGTAGGCGGTGGTGCAGTTGGCTGAGGTACGGAGCTACAAACTGGAAGGTTGCGGGTTCGATTTCCGGTAGGGTCATTGGAATTTTTCACTGCCTTAATCCTTCCGGCCGCACTATGACCTTGGGGTCGACTCTGCCTCTAACAGAAATAGGGATGTCTCTTGGGGGTAAAGGCGGCCGGTACGTATGGCTGACAACCTGCGATTGTTTAGAAATTCTGGTAGCCTCAACCTCCTGGAGCCGTAAAGGCTTGTCCAGGCCTGTAAAGGGATAGCTAGCGCTGATTTTCTAAGAACGTTTGTTGGAGCTATTTTCTTATATTAAAAAATACATAAATATATTATTATATATAAGTATATTATTATACATATATATATATTAATATTAAACTGACTCAGTGGTAATATCCTTGATTTGTATTCGGTAGGTGCCACTTTCGAATCTCGTCCGGATAAGCATATTGTGAGGTTTGTAGAGGCTTTCGCTATACCTCCCGGCAAACGCCCGGGATAGTACCTTGATTTAGGATACAACTATACACCATTCGGTAATAATTTTACAATTCCACATCACATAATCTAAGCTATAAAAAAATGTGGTTTAACCGTTGTTTTATATCAGTTTGAAACTTTTTGATCATCCTGAGAGCAAACAGATTATTCTTGGTGTTCGAGAACACAGTGCTGAGGAGAACACTTCGACAGATTTTAAGGTGAAGGAAGTATGGGTATATTGAAGAAAATAACATAATGAGGAGCCTCATAATTTGTACACTTCAACAGATGTTATTAAGGTGCTCAAATATGAAAGGAAAATTTAAGAGGATCGCATGTACATGGGAAACGTGAGAAATGAATGCAAATGTTTAGTAATAAAGTGTGAAGGTAAGAGACCGCCACTGATGGGAGGGCACTATTAATATGGACTGTAAGGAATTAGCATGTGGGTGTTCCAAAAAAGAATGGAAATTTTTTTATGTCCTGAAAATTTACCAAATAATTAAGAAGTTCATTGCTCCTTGGAAATGCTGCTACTTTTGGTTGTACTACTACTACTATACTACTGCTACTGTTACTGACACTGTCACCACCACCACCCCACTAGTCCTATTACTACTACTACTACTACTACTGTACCACATTATTTAGTAAAGGTTTTCTAGAGTAGCAGAGAGGGCTTGTATTTTAACATCCTTTCTTTATATTTTTCTATATTCCTTCGTTCATTCGTTCATTCATTCGTTCATTCATTTGCATTCACACACCCAAACTGCCATAACTATTGTCATGCACCTGAGTATGGGCGGTACTTTATAAGTAATTTTCTGGTCATACAGACCCTTCGTACTATACATAAATCTCAATTATGTAGTTGAAACAAGATCAACAGTTGTTAAAAAAATACAGTATCGCTCCTCTTGCTTCTTTATCTTTAGATATTACAACCAAGAAAGCAACAATCTAGGATCACGAACTTTTCCTTCAGGTAATACTGATCTAAAGAGAAAAAAATGTTAACCGATATAAACAGTGCCATGATTATGACTATTACTGCGTTACGATACTGCCAGCAGTACTATGAATCAGAGCGAATAACAAACTTAAGGAACTGTATTAATGTTTCGTAATCTCAAAGCTTGAATTGTCATTAGGCGAGTTGATGAGGTATAAATTAACAGCAGAAGGTGCGCGCATTTAGCAGACAGTTGAACGCCTACAGCAGCAATGAAGACAGCCATTGTGTTTGCGCTACTGCTAGGACTCGTCGCCGCCACGCATCGGCCCTTAAATTTCACGATTTACGGTAAGATACTGAATAATCTCAACGAGAGAAATTTCAGGTTCTCACAGAAGTATTTAAGGCGATTCGGTCTTCTGTGATGAATTACCGACAATTCGTAGGAGTTTACTGCCTCCATTTCGGGGTGCAAACAGTTCAACAACAGTACTGCGATCCTGAAATGTTTGTAGGTAGATCCTCTGAAACGCTGTTAACTGTATACCAATCGACACTGCATCATATTCCACAAGAATTGAATGTCAGTCTGTAAGCAGATGGTACAAGCTTATTTGTTTCCTGAACTTCTTAAATAATTCGAAATGTACACAGACTTTTCAGGTGGTCGTGACTATAGCGTCTCTGCCTATCCATCCTCATACTTCACAGCAAATTCACAGACATTTGTAATGGGGATGCTTAAGTATATGGCACAAATACGACATCTGACAAATAACTATTTCTCACTACTAGCTTCCATAAAATCAGTGTTAATATTACTCTTACATCAACTTCCTTATCTTACAAGTAGCCTTTTCCGGCGGCATTCCTCGGGAAAATACTGTACACATTTCTTGTATTCCCATCCAAACTATATTTCCAGCATGCCTCGATCTCCATTTCACTAAAATAGCAGGCTACAAGGCGGCTTGTAATTAATTTTTAAAGACATTTCTTAAATAACACTCACAATTTTTCACTTGCAGCATCTAAGTTACACACATTATCCACAGCATCTTGTTTCCAAGTGATTATTTTCATTGTGACTGCAAAATAAAAAACCTTTAAAACCCATATAAAATGACTAAGTTTATCCCCCAACAAGGGATAAATGTGGTGATTCACAGAATACTGTCCGTGCGGTGTTGGACCAGGTATTCGATCAGTTCCGTACGACGACATGAAAATTATGTCAGGAGATGTAAATGCAGAGTTCTGTATTTCCAAAATGACAACTGGAAACGAGAATGTACGTGAAAATATTCAAGGTAATAGAGATGGGGCGGTAAACTTTGCAGTATCGAAACACATCTTTGACACGAACACAATGTTCCCAAATCGAAACATTCATCAATGCACTTGGACCACTCCTGATGGAAAGAACTCAACCACACTGTTCACATCTTGACCGATAAGGGATGACTTTCAACTGCTCTTCACGCCCAGTATTCCAGGGAAGCTGAGTGTGATACTGACCTAGTGGTTGCCAGTGTTAGTGATATACTGTCAGTCAGTCAGTCAGTCAGTCAGTCAACGAGTAACACAGGGTTAGATAAGGACAGATATAATCTTATGAGGCTGAATGATGTGGAAGTTCGAGAAAAGTGTCAGATTAAAATCTCAAACAGGCTTGCAACTTTCGAAAATTCAGATGATAGTAAGGACATAAAAATGGCTTGTGAAACAATTAGAGAAAGTTCCAAAATTAATGCGAAAATTAGCATAAATTATTCCGAACAGAAGCAGCATAACAAATGTTTTGATAAAACGTGTTCAAAATTATTAGATCAGAGGAAGTAGACTGAATTGTAATTGGTACAGAATTGGAAACGAATTAATAGAGATAAACTGAATATGGAAAGACATGTAACTACTACATATTTCTGGAAAAAGAATAAAGGATGGAATGTTTGATATGTAAAATAAATGAGTTTAAAAGAAGCAGTAGGAACAAGTATATTAGAAGTAATTATAGCCGTACACATGGATTTCAGAAGGTTAAAGAACACAGAACTAGCTTTGTAACGGAAGAGAAAGCTGATGTGCTTGTTGACTCCCACAGCAGACACCCTTTTCTGTCAAATATTGAACGTATGCAGTTAATGCTCTTAAGCAGAATGCAACACACATAACTGAGCCACAACCACCTGAACCTAGTACCTTTAAGTTAGAGGTGAATACTAAAAAGTTCGAACCATATAAATTACAAGGTGTGTGTGTGTGTATATATATATATATGTGTGTGTGTGTGTGTGTGTGTATATATATATATATATAGTCGAGTATATTACAACGTATTTCTTCACAAAATATCACAGTTCAGAAACATGTGACAGCAATTCATCAAGTACGATGTTGCATTTCTGTCTCTTCCAGGCGTAGGAAATCCTGCAGTCACTGTTGGTCAACAAATCGATCAGCTACGACCTCTTCCTTCCTTCCAGGATGTCTTACTTTCTAAACTAAATTACTATAATAGAAATCCTTCAGACAACAATTTCATCTTCCCAGTAAACATAAATCCGTACACATACGACCATAATCGTCTAGTTTACGAGCCTCTTATTTCCCCTCCTTTGTCATATTTCAGACCTTACAACTCACCGCACTGGAAAACACAAAACCCGGAATATTTTACCCAGTTCCACGTTTCACGGCTATATCCCTACTACAGAGTAAACGACCTAATTCAGCAGTTCACTCCTTTCTACAACAGCTTGATCGGGAAGGTACATTCGTACAATAACCTTAATAATGTTCGCAATGGGCCAGTAACTGTCTTGGTGCAGTCCAAGGAAGACCCTAACAAGTTAGTTGCTATCCTCGTACAGCATGGTCTCGAAAACCTAGGTAAGTACTCTACATTTGAACAGACAGTAACTGCCGTACCAGAGCTGTTAAATCAAATCGTTGTTAACAAAGGATCGAAGGAGAAGGATAACAGAGACATAGAAATGCGTTTCCTCAGAGCCGCTGCAGCATACAGAATAACGAATCGTACACGAAACGATGGAACAAGCAAAGAAATATAAATAATAAGTATTAACACAATAATAAAATCAGTGGTGGAAAAAGTGCAACAGAAGACGGCAGTAACAGTTTTAATACTTCGAGATTTATTGGTTTCAAGGCAGTGCGATTTTAGAGTGTGTTCTACTGACTTGCGATACCGTGTAATGTTGTAGGTGACCTCCATAGGTTCGGCGAAATATGCTTCCTCCATCTTCAGGGTTTAAAATTTAGTAATTTAAATGAAAAGGGCTGATACCTTAACCCGGGATTATGGTGACTAATACGATTATCTCTACACTGTTCTGAGTATTTTTACGACATTTCAAATATCTATTAGGTAAAATATGAAAGCGCCGGTCCCCGTGACATTGTGGTCTAAGACGTGGGTCTGCGGCCGCTCGCCTCTGAGATTGTAGGTTCTAATCACACCTGTGGCATGGATGTCTGTCTGTTGTGAGTGTTGTGTGGTGTCAGGTATAGGTCTCTGCGACGAGCAGATCACTCGTCCAGAGGAGTCCTAGCGACTGTGGTATGTCGTTGTGTGTGATCTAGAAACCTCGTGAATGAGGAGGCCCTGGCCCACTGGGGGGCTGTTGTGCCAAAAGAAAAAATGAAAGCGGTGGCCTAACTGTTCATTACTTTATATTATCTTGTGTCAAGACTCATTTCTCGGGAAATTTTACACTATATTCTAGAAGCGTTCCGCGTATGATTATCATGAAATGTTTCATTTATAGTCTTATATGAGCTCATTTGTTTCATGCATAGGGTTGTCCATGAAACACCATCCGCGTGATACAATCTACAGCAGCAACAAATTGATCACATCTAAGAACGCTGTAGTCATAAATTTTCCACGAAATATCTAAACATAAATTTAAAAAATAAATGTGTTTTAAACATTTACCAGAACGTGTATTGAAAATTCCTCCACACATGCACATTTTGTTCCTTAACAAATAATCGTGCTGACAACATAATGATAGATAGGAGATGGAATCCGAATATACTCGAGGTACGACTTTTCAGGGGAGCTGAATGTAAAACTGATCACTATCTGGTGGTTGCGAACGTTAGGGAAAGACTGGCATTAAGTAACCAAGCAACACAGAACTTTGATGTGTACAGATTTAATCTCAGGAAAATAAGCGAGCTAGAGATTAGTAAACAGGTCAGATTACGATCTCAAACAGGATTGCAGCTTTGGAGAACTTAAGAGATAGCGAGGACATAAATAGGGCTTGGGAGAATATTAAAGAGCATATCAAAATCTCAGCTAAAGAAAGTCTAGGTTGGTATGAATTTAAGCAGCGTAAACCATCTTTGATGAAGAATGTTAACGATTTTTAGATCAAATGAAGCAGGCTAAAATGCTGTGGTTATAAGGTCCAAACCAAAGCAATGTAGATAATGTTAACTATTTAAGAAGTGAAGCTAGTAGACATTTCAGAAAAAAATAAGGAATATCTGAAAGCTCAAATTGATAAACTTGAAACTAACACTAAGATTTAAAAAAATAGCAGAGACTAATGTGGTGGCATCATTAACTTTAAAAGGGGTTACCAGCCTAGAACTAATATAGCAAATAATGGAAAAGGTGATTTGGTTACAGACTGTCACAGTATTTTGTCTAGGTGGAGGAACCGTTTCTCTCAGCTCTTGAACGTGCATGGGGTTAATCATGTTAGGCGGACAGAAATACGTACAGCTGAGCCACTAGTGCCTGAGCCGAGTGCCTCTGACGTTGAGATGGCCGTTGAAAAGTTAAAAAGACACAAATCACCAGGTACTGATCTAATCCTAACAGAATTGATTAAAGCAGGAGGTAGAACAATTTGCAATGATATCCATGAACTTATTAATTCTATTTGGAATAAGGAGGAATTGCCTTAGGATTGGAAGGGATCGATAAGTGTACGTATTTATATGAAGGGAGATAATACCCATTGTAGTATTCATAGAGGCATGTGACTTTTGTCAACCACGTACGACATTTTATTCAACATTTTGCCGTCAAGTTTAACTCCATAGGCACAGGAAATTATTTGGGATCATCAATGTGGATTTCGACGAGACATTTCAACTACTGATCATATATCCTGCATTCGTCAAATAACTGAGAAAAATGGGAGTACAATGAAGCAGTGCAATAGCTATTTATAGCCTTCAAGAAAGGTTAGGATTCATTCAGATAGGTTGGAGGTCTCGTATAATATTCACATTGAATTGGGTATCAACACGAAACTGGTAAGGCTAATAAAAATGAGTCTGAATGAAACCTATAGCAGAGTCCGAATAGACAAATATTGTCTAACATGTTTCCTACTAAGACTGGTTTGAAACAAGGAGATGCTTTTTTGCCATTTCTTTTCAAGTTTGCTTTAGAATATGTTATTAGTAGGGTTCAGGTAAACCAGGATGGCTTGAAATTAAATGCTACACATCAGCGTCTTTTTTATGCAGATGGTGTTAATATATTGGGGGGCAGCGAACATGGTATGAAGGAAAACACAGAGGCTTTAGTTGCTACTAAGGAGATCGGACAGGAAATAAGTGCAGATAAAACTAAGTACAGGGTCAAGTCTCGAGATCATAATGCAGGTTGAATCATAATAGAAGGACTGATAATAGTTCCTTTCAAAGGTGGAACAGTTCAAACATTTTGGAACAAACCCAACGAATCAAAATTCTATTCAGGAAGTAATTAAGAGCAGATTTAAGTGAGGTAATGCTGACTATCATTCGGTGCAGGATTTTTTGTCTTCCAGTTTGCTATCCAAATATATAAAGATTAAGAAATACAATTTTGCCTGTTGTTTGGTACGGGTGTGAAACTTGGTCGCTCACGTTGAGGGAGAAACGTAGGCTGATTGTTTGAGAATAGGGTGTTGAGGAGAATATTTGGGCCTAATAGGTATGAGGGAACAGGGGAGTGGAAAAAACTAAATAATGAGGAGCTTAATAAACTGTACTCCTCACCAAATATTGTCCGGGTGATAAAATCTAGAAGAATGAAATGGGCGGGGCATTAGCACGTATAGGGGAGAGGAGATGTATATACAGGGCTTTGGTGGGGCAACCTGTGGGAAAGAGACTTATTGGAAGACCCAGGCATAGAATGGAGGATAATATTAAGATGGACCTTCAGGAAGTGGGCTGGGGAGCATGGATTGGAATGATCTGGCTCAGGATAGGGACAGGTGGTAGGCACTTGTAAATGCGGTAATAAAACATCGGGTTCCACAATGCGGGGAATTTCTTGACTAGGTCAAAACCGGTTAGCTTCTGAAGAAGGACTCTGGTCCATGAAGCAATAATCGCATATGTTACAGACCCGATAAGTACGTAATAAATAATTAAGATGTACTGAGATGCCGCTGGTGATGATCGGAAGTGGGAAAGGTTAGATACAATAACGACTGACTCGAACAAAACACTTTTCAAAAATTCGTAGCCTATTTAAAGGTCTCCACAATGTAAATTACACCAGTAATGATCTACAACTTCGTGACCTACAGTCAAACCACACGGAATCACAGTAGTAACAGACAAGTATATTTGGATTCTGAAAAATGGCACACATACCTCCTGCAAAAACGTAATGAATCTCCCACTGTTGGTGTCGCTACCTTCAAACTGCCTGTTGGCGTCCATCTGGCGTAATTCTCCATATCCACTAACCGCCAACAGGATTGCTCTTTCCGTAAATATGGCGTTCCTGAAACCACCTTTTCTTACACTCCGTTCGACGTCAATAGAGTTGCCATATTCTGGTCTTGCAGCAGAAGCCTCTCACAATATTCCACTACAGACCACTTCCGACGTCATTGAAAAACAGGGTCGTTGTCGTTCTTCTTCTCAACAGTTAAATCTCTCATTGTTTAATTGTAAGATTTCCATAACACGAAACACGGTCCTGACTGCATTACAACATTTTTGCATCGCTACTACGGCATTGGACAAAATAAGTCTACCTGAACAAATGATGCATGATAGAGCGTGTATTATAAATAAAATACAAGCATATAAAATGTCCAAGCAATAGATAAATTTCGCACTACGTTGCGTTAGCATCACTGCTTAATTAAATATTGCGAAAACAATTGACATTCTCAGCACAATCCCTCGACACGAAACGCCAGAAGTCGACCTGCAATATACATACAATAATCGAATCCAAAAAATCGAGTTGCCTTCGTGATGGTCGCTATCGAAATAATCATACAATCTAATTTGAGACATAGACCTCTCGAACTGAGGCTGTCGAATGGCAGCAAGTGTTTGGCACGTTAGGGTTATCAGGTATAATTTGTAGTTTATTTGCTGTCTCTTAGCAGGTCGGATTATCTATCGTAGACAAAGATAGCAATAAATCTGCCTGAATTTCTTTCGTTATTACTATTTCATTATATTATACCACTGCAATAGCACGTAAGACGAAATAGTCAGGTACTAACTGGTGTGGGCTCAGCAATATTTTTGTCAATCATGATATATATTCCAGACCTGCTATGTTATTACCACTGACAACAATTCTTGTTACTCATTTTTATTCAAATTTCACACAATGTGAAGGGTCTAAGAACTGGAGAGTAGATCTGGCAAACTTGAATATTTACAGAGTACTGTAACATAAAATTAAATGCACATTTTATTCCCTCCTAGGAAGGAACCCAAACACTGTGCCTCTTCTCAAAGCCATTGTAGACAATGTTGGCAGAAGGACAGCATTTCTATTCAATCCCATCAACACCCCAGTGTCTTCACAGAAAGTACCTCTATCAAGTTACATCATTCCTGCAGGTATGACATTGGCACAGCTTGCAAAGTGGGCAATCCAGGTCCCAAATACTCCATTTCTCCTTCTTACTGACGACAATGCTCCTTTGGTCATGGATATAAAATCGTTATACCAAACCTTCAAAGTTGGCAGTGTTGAAGTAACAGAGAGTTCCATTAGTGTAATCCCTCACTTCCCACTTCAGCCTTCAATGGTCCCTGTGCACACAGGACATTACCAGCCACAGTACTCAGTTCCTTCCCACTCCCAAGTCCCAACAGTTTCAGGAGGTTCCTTCCCTTCAAAGCCTGTTGCTTCAACAGTAACTGTTTCTGAAATTACATCATCAGCTATTTCACAAAACAATCCTCACAATGTGGCGACTTCATCAGCTACACCAGATGACCTTAACATCAGCAGTAACCAAGCCGCAGTACCACTGTCTGCCGCTCAAGAAGTGAACCACTAATGGGAGCAAATATACATGAAGATTCTAATCCCAATCAGGCAGCTCCTGTTCCTCAATCAGATTCTTTTTTCAGAATGTAACAGGTGATGTTTTGTGGAAGAATATGTAATGGTGTATTAAACTTGTTAAATTGCATAACATGAAGAATGATTCTTGTTTATGCAGTGATTGATATTCAAAGTGATTTCTAAACAACATGAAATTTATCTTGTATGTGACTCACGAACATTTATCTGTGAATGCGAAATGTATAATTTTTACCCTATTTTATTGTTTGTTTAGTAAATGAAGCACTAATTTGAATATTGGTTTGTATAATGTCTAGACTATGGGACTGGATGATCTGGATTTGTACAAAACATCCAGACCAGCTATGGGACCACCCAGCCTCCTCTTGAATGGGTACCAGGGGTTGTTCCCACAGGGATGGACTGGTCAGGGCATGAAACTAACGTCTCATCTCCAGCCAGTACCAATGTTAAGAAGGGGTGAAGCTATAACTCTGCTCCTGCTGTATACCTTCATTCCTTGTACTGGGTCTTTAATGTCTTTATTATTTTATAAGCAAATAACAGAGCTCATTATGGTGACCTTTGTCACTTCAGATCAGTTTTGTTTCCTCATAAATCCTTCCTTCATATCAGAACACCCCTCACAAGCCTGATAAATGCTAACATAAATCTGACACAATGACACGTCACTTATTATTACAGCCACAGCAATTGAAGCCGAGATATTTCCACTGTTTCCAGATCTACACTGCCAAAGGTACACTATACACACTACAGCAGCAATGAACAGAGTAGCAACATATTTACATAAGTGTGAAGTTACTCTATTCCCAGCTACAGATTTTTTCTGCTTCTTTTCACACTAGGCAATGCCCAATGACAAACATCATTTGTTGGGGATGGAGCCTATGCAATGTTGCTTGGTTCTGTCTGGTACCATTGCATTTTACGAGATGCTTCAGTTGCCATGGCAACTATTATATTAATCGGAACTTAAGTATCTAACTTAAGACCCCTCTGTAATACACACATAATGTGTCTTATGTGAACAGAATGCAGATGCATTTTCTCTGCTTTGCATTCATTTTCCTAACTGCACCCTACATAGCAAGTGTATTGACATGGTACAGATGTGACAATACTGCATCCCTCCATCAGAAAGCCAGTAAGGTCAAGACACACATCATACTTTATCAGCAACTGGCAGTTCAAATTAGTGACCCTGACAATGTTGACAGAGCAGGTCACCACATCAAATTTCACCTCAGCTATGACGCCAAAAACAGTTTAGTGAATTCATGTATCATGAAAACTTCAAATCTTTCATGACAAAATGACATTATTGTTAGAATGTATTCAAATCCACAAATCAAAGCAAGGTTACCAGCCTGGCAATATGTAGAGGATATCTGCTTGCAAATGCCCAAAGTAATTTGAATATGTGGAAGAACCACTTGTCATGTACTGAATATAATGGGGTTAATGACATTAGGCAGACTGAAATACACATGGGCAAAACTCTAGCAGCCGAGTCTACTGCCTTTGCGCTAATTATACGAAAAAGTGAAGGACTGACAGCAGTAATTAGTGAGGCAAGTCACGGTTATCAACAACGAACAGAATTCTATCCAACATTCTTCTGTCGAGGTTAACTTATAGACAAAAACTAGTGGAGATCATCAGTATGGCCTGCAATGTAACAAATCAACTACAGATCATATATGCTGCATTTGATCACACACCTAATTAAAAATGAAAATTCAATGAGGAAGCACATGAGATATTTATAGACTTTAAGATAGCCCATGATTCAGTCAGGAGGGACAGAAGCTTATGATTCAGTCTTGGAGAGAGATTTTGTATAATTTCTCATTGAGGGTGATGCACCCATAAAACTTGACAATTAAAATATGTTTAAATGAAATATATAATAAAGTCTGAATAGGCGAACATTTGTGATATTGTCTATGAAGAATGGCCTCAAACAAGATGCTTTATCACCACTGCTCTTCAATTTTGCTTTAGAATGGTTCCAGGAAACCAGGAGGGAGCGAAATTGATAGAGATGCATTGGGCCTCAGGTCTAAGCAAGATGTTCATTTACTAGGCAAAAATACACAAACTACAATGAAAAGTACAGAAACTTTATAATACATTAGTAAAGAGACAGATCTACATGTAAATACTGAGACTGTGTATTTATGTCTTGTGAAAAGAATACAGGACAAAGTCACAACATACTGATAGTTAATAAATCCTTTTAAATGCAGCAAAGTGCCAGCTGTTGTTTTATACAGGCACAGAACTCGGTTACATTAAGGAAAGAACATAGGATCCGCATGTTTGACAGGAGGGTACTAAGGAAGATGTATGGACCTAGTAGGAGACTGGAGAAACCTGCACAACACGGAGCTTCATGACTTGTACTTCTCACCAAATCTCATTAGTGATAAAATTAAGAAGGGTGGGGTGAGCAGGGAATGTGGCATGTACAGAAGAGAAAGGCACACAAGATTGGAGGGGAAACAACGACAGATACCACTTGGAGGATCTAGGCATAGATGGAAGGACATTAAAATGGATCTTAAATAAACAGGATTGGATTGGACCAAGTAGCAGGACATTGTGAACACAGAAATGGACCTTCAGGTTCTATAAAATGCAGGGAATTTGCAGGCTAGGTGAGAAACTGTTAACTTCTCAAGAATGACGATGGATTCACAAATTCTGGTTATTGTGACTTAAAACACAAATAATACAAACACACTTTAATTAAAGGTTGGTATATTCACTTCATAACATATTCTGTATGGAACATGGTAGAACTTCCCACAATATATACTAAATTTCACACTCTCAGAATGTGGCAGGCTACAGAACATCTGAAACAGTTCAAGCAATACCACCACACAAGAATATTGGAAACAGTGTTTCCAAGAATTGAAATAGTCCTGACCCAACATTTTTGGAGGGCCAAGGAAGATTCCACACTGTATTCTTTGACCATATGCAGTAAGGGAAAAAATTATACCACTAATACCCCCTGGTTAAGATTCATGCATACAGAAAAATCAGCTAACAGTTTATTAGTAATGGCAATTATATTTCACTTTCTTCTTTATTATTATACGTAACAATTGGAGTGATTTCCAAGAATGACCGAAGCAACAGTACCACACGTTTTCTACTCTATAATTGCGATCTCTTCCTTGATGAAAAATTCAACCACTTCCTCTTCAACATTCTTCGTGTCCGAATCCAACTCATCGGTGTCAATGTCTGAAAAAAGACAATTTATTATTGTTCTCCCAAAATACAAACAGATTCTAATACAAAGGAACTCAAACAGTAAACATTATTTCTAAAATTTATCTCTCTCACATGCATAGGGGCACTCAAACTGAATCCTTTATTCACAGCACTTAGCAAAATGTGGGAACGCTGGATAAGTCTTGTGACAGGTAATGCAATCACCATTTGTAAAATGTCTTGCCCATAATGTTTAAACTATCCCTGGCATTTATTCTAGTCTGTGATTCAAAGATGATAGGAAGATGCTTTTCCGCATCACTTAGCTACCCTGTGGCAATTCTGAAGAGTGTTGTATAGTTTCTTTATCTTTCTATTCTATATTCTATCACTTTCAAGAAAACAGCATGTTGATACCACGATAACACAGGGTCCATACTAGCAGTCCATTAAAATACCCATACAGAAGAGGATAACTACATGCTGATGTAATTACTTTACATTTCCTTAGATGTATTTATGCAGACAAAAACAGGTGTGATGATGTATATTTTCTAGCCACTGGGTTTGAGTTACAACTGGCTCATTAACAGCACCAAGAGGAAAGGCTGGCCACAACAGTACAGAGCATCCACTTGAAAGTGGAACTTGTAATGTTGGCAACTTTATCAGCCACTGCATGACTCATCTCTCATAGTTTTATCACAGTGCAGATGCAGTCCAGTTCCTCAGTTGTGTGCAACACATAAATTATCATTTGTTGGTCAACATGAAATACAGTGTAATACAAAGGGTTTCATTGTGGAAACCTATATTAGAATGAAATCCCATAAAAAGTATCACTGCAAATTTAGAAGTTGGATTCCTGGTGTTTCAGTCTTATCAACATCAACATTTTATCAACTGTGAACAAATTTCGGGCAACAGTTTCCTTCTTTAAAAAAGCAAGAATGAACACAATGTGTTCTTTCAAAAGAAAGATTAGAACATATCCGGAGAGCATTCAGAGGTATATACAAAAAGTATATCAAAATAATCCAAACATACAGCCATACAATTGCTTCCTTTGAAACCAGACAAATTTACAGCTGTGTGACAACTATGGGATGCAGACTGTGTTATTTGAGTATGGCTTTTTAACTGGTTCTATAAATAAGCCAGCATGAATTGGTTAAGTTAGGTCCATGGCTAGCTTACTGTACACATAACATGACTGAACTGTTTGGCACTGGTATTAATTCCAGGTGAAATCTGCAAATGCTGGGATATAAGTTACAGAATTTTATTTTTTAATGCCAACTCTTAAAAAAATAAAGCAAATTCCAAAGTCAACAATCCCAGCAGGGCGGTATAATGGTCACAATTGGCCAACACACATGCCAAATCATTTGGGAACAGAACCCTGTACCCTGCAATGCAGCAGACGCATTGTTTGATGCCAAAGGGTTCAACAGTCATGTAAATATCAAAATAACAGATAACTGTTGCCAGTTACACCACACAGACAGCAAACGTAATAAATAAATTATCAGGCATGCAGTATCAGCAATTGTACAGCAAGATCTTCAAACAGTTTTCAATTATTTACCCCCTCGATTCAAAGCATGTTTGTGAGTTGGAGGTCATTTCCAACACCAACTTTAATATGCAGTAAGTTACATAATACAGATTGTTAATGTAGAACCTATAGGTGGGTACCACTTAAGTTGAATACCCCTCACATTCATGATCAGACATCTGTAATCTGCAGAAACTACATTTTTCAATCACCATAAAAGTTCGAACACATGTAAGTTAACTGATAGAGAATTTAGTCAATTGCATCCTTCAAGTCAAATTACATTACAATAAAGCAGCTAAACCACATTTAATTACCATACACCAAACTATTCAGTTAACCACCACTTTGCCAGACACTTATACCTGTCCTCGCACAAGTGCAGGAGAAAATGGAACAAAAAGAACAAAACATTAACCTTTTGGCGCCGGGATTTTTTTTTTAATTTTAGCACACCCTGTATACAAAATGTAAATAATACAGGAACCAAATATGTTAGAATTACAAAACAAACTGCATTTTGAAGAGAAAAAAATGGAGAGTATATACCATGTTTAAAATATTCAGTACCTATATTTGTTGAATAAATATATAAAATGCAACTTTAGAGATTAGCGGTGCGGTACGACCACTATAGTTGGCATTAGGCGTCAAAAGGTTAAATATGGTCATTTCCATGACATCTCCCCACATCACACAGCTATAAAATCAAAATTCCTGAGTTTAACTGGCAGCTTTACTTACTGTTACGCAGTTCTAGACGAGATGTCTTCTCTTTCTGCCACTGTTCTATACGCTTTGCCCGATATTCTTGGAACTCCTTCATAAGCTTTGCACGTTTTTCAATCAATTCCTAAAATACATAAAGCACAGTAACTACTAAAGCAGCAGTACTTCCATGTGTATGAGCTGGATTTAGAAGTGCCCAAAATAATTCACACTAACAATGGAATTTAATAAGAATGCAATACAGTTCACATTCACAACAGTATTACTTATCAGCTACAGGTGTTTTACTCATTCGAATGTATTATTAGTAAACTGCAGATGGCAACTGCACAATTTCACAAACTGACAAGTTTGTCAAGATCAAATGCTGCTGACATAACAAACATAAAAGACAAAGAACCACAGCTTCTGCAAGTCTTTATCTGGTAAGCCAGAAAATGTGTTACCTAGTAATGACTGTTTGTTAGTGAAGAATAAAAGAAAAGCAATTCTGGCACTTGAGACTGTAATGTGATTGGGAAGTGATGAAGGTACAGTTTGTAAATATATTTACATGCAGTAATAAAACAATCTTTGAACATGTCCATGTCAAATGGACGCAGGAAGATGTGGAAACACTGTACACCCTGCTAAACAAATAAAAATAAAACAATTCTCCTGGCTCATGTGTACGAAAAGAGTGCTTGACAAAACGATGCCTGTAAACTTTCAATGAGAACACAGTGTACTGACAACTTCAAGAACATCTAAGACAAAAGCCCAGTACTGAACTCAGCAGCACTAAAAAAACCTTACTCAGTATCCCATGTTTGACAGATAGTGGAAATATGAAGGAAAGTCATTTGGTTAATTAAAAATTTTTTTTTTACCAGCTAATTTATTGCGGACAGGTTTAGTACAGTTTTGCCATTTTGACTTGGTTGCCATGTACTAAAATATTCTAACTCATGCTGATAGATTGTTTTGCCTACAGCTGTGCACAGTACAGTTTTTTTTCTCCTGTACACTTTTTGGGACTGCATTTGACCAATCATTGTACTAACACCTATCTCTCTGTCCAATAAAGCTGCCATACATGCTGCTGCTAGTTGTGATCATGCTGTGATCAACCTCCCTAACCCCTGTGATGGAACTGATAGCAACAGCACTGGTCAACACAACGTGAGCCACTCTAAACATGGTGTGCTTCTCCATGATGCACAGTTTAAAGTTATTTATTTATTTACTTATTCATCCAATGGGCAGGTTTTCACTTAAAAACTTGGTCAAGCTTGTGATGCCACTCAAATACCTTGGATCAAGATCTGCAGCATTCCTACCACAGGTTTCCCCAACTGGTAGAAATGTTGATGAATTTCTCCACTCTGAAACCTTTCATGTTCTGTACTTGACTCTCAGACCTAACACACTGCCTTATGGTATGTCTCAGGACAATGCATAAGCAGACTCCAAGCATTCTACCACAATGTTGCTGTATTTGCTCTTGCTTCTGAACTTTCTGAAGCTTGAGCACACATACAAAAATTCATAAATACAGGCAACGCACATAAAAATATTAATGGAGAGTATGTTCCTTCAGCTTCCAAACTAGAGCACACAGTTCCACCTGCTTGTACAATATGAATTCACTAACATAATAAGCTGCAGGTCTAATTTTAAGTACACACTGAAGTGCAATCATTGAACAGTTCCATTATCAACACCATGGGACCTTCTTTCAGTAATGGACTGTACCACTGGGTGGGCTGGAGGATTTACAGCTGTAGAACTGAGACCCAGATAACAGTTCAACTGCACCCATTTAAATACTGTTAATTCAAAGCAATGCAGTAAAGCCAGGCTCCAAACAAAGTGCCTCACTCAGATTTACACACTATCACAAATATTAGTCTTAATTCTGTCTGCTTGCAGTGTTTAACAAGATGTCAACAGTGCATGTCCACTCTCCCTTTCCAGTATTCTGATGCAGTAACTGTAATGCTCAGAAAAGATTAAGCCATAATTGCCACCACATTTAATGTCTAGGCATGAGCTGCTCATCACTGCATTACAATGCCTGCATAAGTGGACAAACGAAATGAAACAGAAATATCCGAACCTCATCCAAGTAACACAATGACTACAAGACAGAAAACTCAACACACTGATTCACATTTTACATACCACATCTCAAGATTTAGCTATGAATCTGATTTGTTCAGGGTCTTAACCCCTTAAATCATAGAGGGCACTACATGAACCACCGACTTTAACACTCAAGACACTTTGCATTATGTGCATGAAGTGTACTGGCATTCATAATTCTGGTAATGATGATTATTTCCCTAAGGATTCCTAAACAGTTTGTCCTTTTAGCTGAGACACCTGGTCCTAAGTGTCTCCATCTTGGAGTACACACTTGAACACACTATATATTTTTATATACTGCATTGGAAAACACAACTTATTCTTTCAAATCATGAAAAATGTATCTCTTGTATGGAAAGAATAATTTTGTAAGATGTATGTAATGTAATACAATGTAATGTAATGTACTGTAGTGTAGTGTGTGTGTGTGTGTGTGTGTGTGTGTGTGTGTTTATGCATTTGTACATGTATGCGCACCACAGATGAAACTTACTTTTGATGCCCTGGACTGACGCATGCGGTCTTTGCTCTCAAACTGTGCACTATATTTTTTCAAATTCTTCCGAATTTCTTGCTGCTGCTTTGCACTAAGCAATGTAGGAAGGCGAGGCCGCCACTGCAGTCCGCAAAAGTTTTCAATATTTAGCCGCTTCAAGATCTTCCCTTGGAATGACCAGATCCAAAAACCTGTATCAACCTTAAATTTTAAAAAAACAGAAATCACATTACTGAAAAATGTCTCAAAATTGAATAACAAAATACATAATACAAAATACTTCAAATTGGAGAGGTATGAAATGATGAACCCACTAACACAAACACGGTCTTAGTGTACAATAAATGCCTTTCCTCTAACATATCAAAAAACAAAATGTAATGAGCCCAGCGCAGTACAAGGTCATGCTACACGTTCCATCAAGATCACATGTAGGCAGTCAGTCACATCATTTCTTTCATAAAAAGAAAAACTATAAGCAGGAAGTCGGAAAAATTATGCTATGCAGTAATAGAAAGAATAAAAAACTACTTATCATGTAACACAATTAGGAAGAACATCTGCAGGCCATCAATCTGGTTAAGTACCATGTACTCCTTGCTCCTGTACTGGCCTCACTACCATACAGTGGACAAAGAGTCAACTGACTGACCTTTGACTTCCAGTACGAGACTGCGGTGACCACATACCGGCCAGTAGGATCCCACTCAACATCAGAGCATGAAAAATGTTCGGTGGAGTTCATGATACTGAAATCATTTGTATCTACAAACTCCAATGTGCCCCCAAGGTTACGCAGGCCAGCCAAAACAATAAACTGACCAGATGGTGCCCAAAACAGTGAGTTGCAGGCTTTCTTCTCAAATCGTTCTGTAACATTACAACACATTGCACTCAGTTACAAAGAACAGGACAATACAATTACTTGTACAATACAATATTAAATATTAAAAAAAAAGTTGTTTTCCCTTTCCACACCATAAAGGTATACAGAAGGAGCAAAGGTATAGCTCCACTCATTCTCAACCTTGTCACTAGACAGTGGTGTGTGGTTACTTCATGCCTCAGCCACTTTACCCCCAGAAAAGAACCCTGGTACCCACTGAACAGAAGGCTCATGGGCCCCCAGACCCAGTCTGGACATTTTGAAGAAGGGAAAAATATCTTGCCCTTTCCAGGATTCGAACCCCAGACTGTCCAGCCCACAGCCAGTCACTATACTGGCTGCACTATTCCAGCTCCTGATATAATGTTGGACAACATATCAAATTTGACTTTCAGAGCCAAGATACATTGAACTGCAAGTAAGCAGACAAAACATGTGCATAAAAATTCAAATTATCATGCACAGGTATACTTCTGATACTCGAATTCTTTATTACAGAGACAATACAACTTCCTGGCCCTGAAAAGGGAGGCAACATGCTCCTCCAGAATGTCAGTACCAATTACCTGTTGACATGGAATAATACTTCAGCTGTTAAATTCACATCTCCATGAAAATAAATCATACTTTCAGTACATGTTATACATACATGCCCCGTGTAAACCTCAAGTGTGTTCAGCAACAAAATAATATCATGATCAAAGCTTAATTAAGTTTCATGGTCCTTCACTTAGCACACACAATGCATAGTAACATCAGACATGTAATGTGAGTATAACTGTCACAGGAAGACACCACAACAAATTTTCTGCAAGCCATAAAACTACTTTCAGATGAAACCATCACTTTTACAATTTGTACATAAAATAAAAATGACAGATTTTTAAAACCAACAAGATAGGCAATGTACATACAACATAACATTTCAGCATATTCAGGTAAACACTGTTGCAATGGAAATGCAACAAAGCGTTCTCTGTGTAATGCTCAGCAATGTCACTGTCGACAACATAAAAATACTGAATGCTGCATGTCTTTAAACTGAATTTATGTCACTGGCAACAATAAAATATTCTTAGGTTTTCATGTAAAGTGCCTTAACCAAATTTGTATTTTCTCAACAGATTTTCATAACAGTCCCCAGCATCAAAGTCCACAGACAGATATCCAGTGGGAGCCACACTGATACAAGTGGAAAGACACCTCCCATAAAGATCCATACCCTGGGTCATGTGGGAGGCAGTAACAGGTGTGTTGGGGGGGGGGGGGAACCCCCTTACCTGGTTAACAAAAAACAAAACAAACCACGTGCAATCAGGGCCCCGGCGTACCCAAACCAAG
>Ga0131853_10004511_pt1 | contig 24945 bp, 21 predicted proteins | sample TergutLab28metaG_FD_92764 | JGI IMG/M metagenome (GOLD analysis project Ga0131853, IMG submission 92764) | Labiotermes labralis P1 segment gut microbial communities from Petit-Saut dam, French Guiana - Lab288 P1 (version 2) (version 2) | ecosystem: Host-associated > Arthropoda: Insects >...
GTGTCGACGATCAGCGGGTCGCCCTTGCGCTGCGGGACCGACACCGGGACGATCTCCTGCGCGAAGACGCCGCTGCGCTGCGCGGCGACGGCGCGCTGGTGGGACTGGACGGCGAGGGCGTCCTGGTCGCCGCGGCTGATGGAGTATTCGGCGCGCAGGTTCTCGGCGGTCTCGATCATGCCGCCGGGGACGGGGTAGTTGCGGCCGCCGGCGGTCACGCGGGCGCGGGCGAGTCGGTCGTTGAGGGCGAGCGATTCGCCGCGGACGCCGTAGCGCATTCCGGTGGCGTAGAACTCGGCTTGGCTCATCGACTCGACACCGCCGGCGAGGACGAGGTCGCTGCCACCGGACTGGACCTGCATGACGGCCTGGATGATGGCCTGCAGACCGGAGCCGCAGCGACGGTCCACCTGCAGGCCCGGGACGTCGACGCCCAGTCCGGCATTGAGGGCGGCGATGCGGCCGATCGCGGGAGCCTCACCGCCGGGGGAGGCCTGGCCGAGGATCACGTCGTCGATGTCGGCTCCGGTGATGCCGGTGCGCGAGACGAGTTCGGTGATGACGGTGGCCGCGAGGTCCTCGGGTGCGATGTCCCGGAAGATGCCGCCGAAGCGGCCGACGGGGGTGCGGAGCGGTTCACAGATGACTGCGTCAGGCATGTCTGTTTCCTTGGGGCGAAGGCGATTGTGTCTGGTTGTGCGCGACGGTCACGGCACGATGAGGGTGACGGTCTCGGCGATCAACGCAGGTTTGCCACCGCCCTCGATCTCGATGGCGTATCGCACCGTCATGAAGATGCCCGCGGACTCCTCGCGGCACTCCACGATCGTGGCGGTTGCGCGGATCCGGCTTCCGACCCGCACTGGTGCCGGGTAACGAACCTTGTTGCTGCCGTAATTCACTCGTGCCGATCCGACCATGATCGTGTAGAGCTCGACGGCGAAGGCCGGCAGCAGCGACAGCGTCAGATAACCGTGCGCGATCGTGGTGCCGTACGGTCCCGACGCCGCGCGTTCGGAATCGCAATGGATCCACTGGTGATCGCTCGTCGCGTCGGCGAACAGGTCGACACGCTCCTGATCGACAGTGATCCAGGCGCTCGGACCGATCTGCTCTCCGAGCGCGCTGCGGATCATCTCGACGCTGTCGAAAATTCGGGGGGACATACTGTTTCGACTCCTGTATGGATCTGTCAGATGTGACGGCCGCCGGTCACTTCAGCGACAGTGCCGGTCATGTACGAGGACATGTCGGACGCATAGAACAGCGCGACCGACGCCACCTCCGCCGGCTCGCCGGCACGCTGCATCGGGATCTCGGCCATCTTCTGATCCCACGCCTTCTGGGGCATCGCCTCGGTCATCGCAGTCCGGATGAGGCCGGGCTGAATGGCATTGATCCGCACTCCCACGTGCGCGACCTCCTTGGCGGCCGCCTTGGTCAGCCCGACGATGCCGGCCTTGGCGGCCGAGTAGTTCGTCTGCCCGATGAAGCCGACCTTTCCGGAGATCGACGACAGATTGATGATCGATCCGCCGCCGGATTCCCGCATGATCGCCGCGGCCTGCCGGGTGCCGTTCCAGCAGCCGCGAAGATGGACACGGATGACGTCGTCGAACTGCTCTTCCGTCATTTTGCGCATGGTCGCATCACGGGTGATACCCGCATTGTTGACCATGATGTCGAGCGATCCGAACGCGTCGGTCGCCGTGTGCAGCAGGCGCGCAACGTCGCTCGAGGACGTGACGTCGCATTGGACACCCAGGGCTTCGGAGCCCATATCTTCCGCAGCTTCCTTCGCTTTCGTTCCATCCAGATCGCCGATCACGATCCGAGCACCTTGGCTCGCGAAGGTGTGCGCAATCGCGAGCCCGATGCCCTGTGCGCCTCCGGTGATCACGGCAGTGCGGCCTGTCAACATGTGTACTCTCCTCCGGTTACGTGGGCGGGGTCAGCGGTTCTGTACCGTCTGGTAGTTCTCGGCCTGGAGTGCGTCGCCGCGACCGATCAGGGCGTTGGCGGCATCTGGGTCCAGTCCGGATTCGATCAGCAGCGCGCAAGTGTGCTGGCCGAGCGCCGGCACATCTCCCATCCGCGCTTCGACATCCGTGAAAGTTGCCGGCGGAAGCAAGGCTTCGACGTCGGCGTGTTCGGTTCCGATCGTTCGCCAGCGGTCACGCGCGCGCAGTTGCGGGTGTTCGACGACCTGATCGAGTTTCTTGATCTGCGCAGCGGGGATCCCCGCGGCGGCGAGCTTTGCATCCAGGTCGGCGGTGGACCACCGGACGGTGCCCGCCGCGACAATTGCGTCGCATTCGGATCGGTGCTGGACCCGCTGCATGTTGGTGGCAAATCGGGGATCGTCGGCGAGTTCGGGCATCCCGAGCACGTCGGTGGCCAGTGCGCGCCACCCCCGGTCGGTCTGAATACCGATCAACACCTGGCCGTCGCTGGTCGGGAACGCGTCGTATGGCGCAATCGAGCTGTGGCTCAACCCCATACGCGGCGGCTGGCTTCCGGTGTGCATCTGCGTGTACATCGCATGCCCCATCCATTCCACCGTGGCCTCGAGCATCGAGACCTCGATGGTGGCGCCTTCGCCGCGACGCCAGCGGCGTAGCAGCGCAGCCAGAATCGACTGTGCGCAATACACGCCCGAGGCGATGTCCGCGCACGGAATGCCGGTCTTCACAGCGGTTTCGGGAGTGCCGGTGATCGAGATCAGGCCGGCTTCCGCCTGGATCAGCATGTCGTAGGCCTTGCGCTGTTCCAGTGGTCCACCGCTTCCGAATCCCGACAGGTTCACCACGATCAGTTCGGGATGGTTCGATCGCAGTTCTCGGGCTCCGAACCCTAGCCGTTCGGCTGCTCCAGGAGCGAGATTCTGTACGAAGACGTCGGCCTGGTCGACGAGTCGGCGGACGGCGTCGCGGCCGTCGCTGCTCTTGAGATCGACTGCGAGAGACTCTTTGCCCCGGTTGAGCCACACGAAGTGTGCGCCGGTGCCGTGGACCACGTGATCGTAGCCCCGCGCCAGGTCCCCGCCGTCCACCCGCTCGACCTTGACGACTCGGGCGCCGAGATCGGCGAGGTGACGCGTGGCGAGGGGTGCGGCCACCGCTTGTTCGAGAGCGACGACGGTAACGCCGTCGAGTGGGAGGGTCATCGGACTGTCCGCTGCGCGGATCGGACGAGCCCGCCGCCGATGATCAGGCGCTGGATCTCGCTGGTGCCCTCGTACAGTCGCAGCAATCGGACGTCGCGGTAGATCCGCTCGACCGCAGTCTCCCGCATGTAGCCGCTCCCGCCGTGCACCTGTACCGCCAGATCGGCAACATTGCCGACCATCTCCGTGCAGTACAGTTTCGCGACCGACGGGGCGATTCTCCGGTCCTCGCCCGACACCCACTTCGCGGCTGCGTCGCGTACCAGGGCGCGGCCGGCCATCACTCCGGTCTGCTGGTCTGCGAGCATCGCCTGCACCAACTGGAAGTTCCCGATCGGCGTCCCTCCCTGCGTCATGGTCGCGGCACAGGTGACGGACTCGTCGAGTGCCCGTTGCGCCTGCCCGACGGCCAGGGCGGCGATGTGCACACGACCCCGGGCGAGCGAAGTCATCGCTGCCCGATATCCGACGTCCTCGCTGCCGCCGACGAGGGCGGATGCGGGCACCCGTACATCGCTGAAGTGGACGTCCGCCGTCCACGAGCCTTCCTGACCCATCTTGTGGTCCTTGTTTCCGACCGAGACCCCCGGTGCGTCCGCGGGCACGAGGAACACCGCGATGCCCGTGCAGCTGGAGTCGGCAGGGCGGGTCCGCGCGAACACCACGAACAGGTTCGCCAGGGGAGCATTGGTGATGAACCGCTTCTCCCCGTTGATGATCCAGTCGTCTCCCTCGCGCACGGCCTTCGTGCGCAGCCCCGCGGGATTCGATCCGGCGCCGGGCTCTGTCAGAGCGAAGGAGGCGACCACGTCACCAGAGGCGATTTCGTCGAGCCATCGGGCCTTCTGATCGTCGGTGCCGAACCCGACCAGAACCTGGCCGGCGATTCCGTTGTTGGTACCGAACATGGAGCGCAGCGACAATGCCGTGTAGCCGAGTTCCATTGCCAGCTCGACATCTTGGGCGAGATCGAGTCCGAGGCCGCCCCACTGCTGCGGGATCGCGTAGCCGAACAGACCCATCTCTTTGGCTATGTTGCGGATGTCGTCGGGGATCGCGTTGGTGTCGGCGATTTCCCGCTCGCGCGGCACCACCACACCGCGCACGAATCCGCGGACCTGCTTGAGGATCTCGGCGAAGACGTCATCGGGAACGTCGGGATTGGTGTCCATGGGATCACTATCGCCCAGAATATTATGATCAGTCCAATACCTAATGTGAGATTCTGTGATACCAGTTCTGTATTAGTGGAGGTGCGAGTGTGGATGTCGACGAACTGCGGTCCTTCCTGGCGGTAGCCGAGGAGCTGCATTTCCGGCGCGCCGCGGAGAAGTTGCATGTTGCCCAGCCGCCGCTCAGTCGAACGATCAAGCAACTCGAACGCGAGCTCGGGACAGTGCTTTTCGAACGAAGCACTCGGTCGGTGAAGCTCACAGCGAGCGGTGAAGCGCTCGTCGGTCCGGCCAAAGAGGTTCTCGCGGCAGTACGCCGCGCCGAGGCGGCGGTGCGCGCTGCCGACGGCGGAGAGGTCGGCCTGGTCCGAATAGCCTTCGCCGGCGTGTCGACTCACCGCCTGGTCGCCAGGCTCGCGAGAGTGGTTCGGTCTCAACGACCGGGGATCCAGCTCGAATTGTCCAGTCAGAACTTTGCCCAGCCGGCGATGAAACGACTCGCCCAGGGAGACACGGATCTCGCCTTGGGGCGTTGGGATGTCATTCCCGCCGACGTATCGGCGGAGGTGGTGATGCGGGATTCCCTCGTGGTGGCGTTGCCTGCCACCCATCCCCTGGCGGCCACTCGCCGAGCATCGATTGCGCAGTTCGCCGGCGAGTGCTTCGTCTCGCTTCCGCCGCACGAAGGTGCGGTTCTTCCCGATCGACTCCGACTTCTCGCTCACACCAACGGATTTGTTGCTGACGTCGTCCAGGTAGCTCCGGACACGCAGACGGCGTTGGCGCTTGTCAGCGCCGAGGTCGGTTGCCATCTGACGTTGGCGTCCGTGGCGCAGAACGTGACCGACCCCCACATCGTGTTCGTTGCTCTCGACGAGACCACACCCGATGTCGATCTACGGGTCGCGTGGCGGCGGGAGGACGCCAATCCCGCACTCCACGCCGTACTCTCCGTGGTGAGCGGGTTCGGGGACGACGTCGCGGGCTCCTGACAGGGGCGACACGCGAGAACCTCCGGCCGGATGCAGGCCGCAGCCACCCCGACCGGAGGTTCTTCCGGATTCCGAGGGCTTCTACGCGGAAGCCCGATCCCGGAGCACGATCCTTCCGGGCACGCCTCCCTGCACGAGCCTGTCCAGTGCTGCGTTGACCGAGGGTGCGTCCAGGTCGTGCTCGAGGATCGGAATGGTGGGCAGTGCACCAGCTTTCGCCAGATCGACGAGAGCGCGAAGCTCGCCGAGAGTTCCGACGAAGCTTCCGCTGAGCTCCAGCATCTTCAGCGCCATCAGTGCGGTGGGTACCACGAGCTCGCCGCCGAACAGGCCGACCTGCACCAGCTTTCCGCCCTTGCGCAGCGACTCGAAGGCCGCGGCTCCGGTATCGCCGTTGTTGACGAAATCGATGACTGCAGTGACCAGGCCACCACATGCTTCGACAATCTGCTTGGCAGCGGACTTACTCGATTGGACGATCTTGGTGGCACCCAGCTCGACTGCGATCTGCAGATTCTGCTCGGATACGTCGACGGCACAGATTTCTTCGTGGCCGAGTGCCTTCAGGGTGGCGATGGCGGTGAGGCCGACCCCGCCGGCGCCGATGACGACAATCGGCTCCTCGGCCGGTAGCGGGAGAACCTTGTTGACTGCGCTGTAGGCCGTCAACCCCGAGCACGCAAGGGTGGCCGCCCATGAAGTGTCGAGCCCGGTGATATCGATCAGGTACTTCGCATCGGGAACTGCGATGTGGTCGGCGTATCCACCGGGCCGTGCCACCCCGAGATTCTGTCCGTTCGGGCAGTAGTTGTCCCGGCCTGCCAGGCAGTGGTGGCATTTCCCGCAGCCGATCCAGGGGTATACGAGTCGCACGTCACCGACCTCGACCCCGCGGACGTTGTCTCCGACCTCCTCGACCACACCGACCACCTCGTGACCCATGACGAGTGGATAGCTGATCCCGCGGTCGGTCAAACGCATCTTGCCTCGGCTTCCCAGGTCGTACCCACCCTCACGCAGATGCGTGTCGGTATGGCAGACCCCGGAACGGATCACCTTCAACAGCACCTCGTCGCCGATCGGCCGGGACGTCGGCAGGTCGAGCTCCGTGACAGCTGAACCTTCTTCGGCAATAGCGAATGCACGCATCTCTCGCTCCTTCAAGTGTGCGACCCGGACGTGCCCCGCGTGTGCAACGCGCGGACCTGCAGCGGAATCCGTTGACCGGGACGTCGGACGGTCGGAATGTCACCTCATGGTGATCGACGGCCCGCGCCCTCGGTTGTTCCACTTCGGAACAACCAACGCGCTCAGCAGTGACCGAATGTAGAGCGGTCAGCACGCCGAGGCGCTGCTGGCGGTGGCCAAGTGCATGAGTGAATCGAGGAACTGATGAGTAACTACGTCACCACGAATCCTGTGACCGGTGAGTGCCTGCGCGAGTTCGCTCGAGCGACCGACGACGAGATCGCCTCTGCGGTCGCCAGTTCCGATGCGGCGTACCGGCAGTGGCGGGCGACGTCGCCGCAGGAGCGTTCCGACACGCTCCGCGCCGTGGCGAAGGTGTGGCGTGAACGTACCGACGAGCTCGCCTCGATCGTGACCACGGAGATGGGCAAGCCGATCGCCCAGGCGCGCGGTGAGGTGGCATTGTGCGCCAACATCTTTGACTACTATGCCGAGAACGGCGCGACCTTCCTGGAGGAAGAGGTACTGCGAATCGCCGGCGGTGGTATGGCGGTGGTGCGGACCGAACCGATCGGTCCGCTCGTGGGAATCATGCCGTGGAACTATCCCTACTATCAGGTAGTGCGGTTCGCCGCGCCGAACCTGATGCTCGGCAACACGGTGATGGTCAAGCATGCCTCCAACTGCCCGCAGGCAGCCCTGGCGATCGAGGCGCTGTTTGCCGAGGCCGGAGCGCCCGAAGGGGTGTACGTCAACGTCTTTGCCGACAACACACAGGTGGCAAAGATGATCGCCGATCCGCGGATTCAGGGTGTATCACTGACGGGATCCGAGCGAGCCGGGTCGGCGGTCGGCGAGATCGCAGGCCGGCACATGAAGAAGGTCGTTCTCGAACTCGGCGGATCCGACCCGTTCCTGGTACTCGACGACTCCGACCTGGATGCCACCGTTGCGGCGGCGGTGAACAACCGGATGACCAACGGGGGGCAGGCGTGCACGGCGTCGAAGCGATTCATCGTGGTCGACGACGTCTACGAGAGGTTCCTCGACGCGTTCACGGAGGCGATGGGCCGGGTGGTGCCCGGTGATCCGTCCGATCCCGCGACGGCGTTCGGGCCGCTGTCCTCGTCCGGAGCGGTCGACGAGATCGCCGAGCAGGTGGAGGACGCGGTCGCCAAGGGCGCGCGACTGCTGACGGGCGGGCGTCGGTGCGGCCCGTCGGGTGCGTTCTATGAGGCGACGGTGCTGGTTGATGTGACCCCGGAGATGCGCGCCTACAGCGAGGAGTTGTTCGGGCCCGTTGCGGTGGTCTACCGCGTCGCGTCGGAGGAGGAGGCGGTCGCTCTGGCCAACGAGTCCGCCTTCGGTCTCGGTGCCGCGATCTTCACTTCCGACCCCGAACAGGGCCGTCGTGTCGCCGAACGACTCGAGGTGGGTATGGCCTGGATCAACGGCACCAGCAAGAGCGCCCCGGATCTGCCGTTCGGCGGCGTCAAGCGCTCCGGCGTCGGACGCGAGCTCGGCCGGTACGGATTCGACGAGTTCTCCAACAAGAAGTTGATCAGGACCGTGCGTTGAACTGCTGATCGAAGCCGTCGATCGACGACCGATGCAGTCCCGCAGGGCAATGCGCCGATCGGCGTTTCAGATCGGAACAACTACGAGCACTAATCCCGGCGCACAGTGAGTGCAGTCCAAGCGCTTCTCGCCGATCCGGCCCGAGAAGCCCCGAAGAATCGAACAGGAGAAATCGACATGTCGATCAGTTCCGAGATCCGGTCGAAGGTGAACTCACCGGAATCGGAGTTCCTCCGGGATCTCTACGCCGACTGGGATCAGATCCTCAACAACACACCGGATCTGACGACGCGGCTCTTCCGCAGCATTTTCGACGAGTGGCATCAGCCGACCCGGGAGCCCGAGGAGGTCACCTACAAGGAAGACGTCATCGGTGGTGTTCCTGGTATCTGGGCGTTGCCGCTCGGTGCCGACCGGTCCAAGGTCCTGCTGTACACGCACGGTGGCGGATTCTCGGTGGGGTCTGCGTCGAGCCATCGCAAGCTCGCCGGGCACGTCGCCAAAGCCCTTGGCGCAACAGCTTTCGTTCTCGACTATCGGCGCGCACCGGAGCACCCCCACCCGGCTCAGGTCGAGGACGGCGTGGCCGTGTTCGAAGCACTCGTCGATGCCGGGATCGATCCCGGCGACATCACGACCATCGGTGACTCGGCCGGCGGAAATCTTGCTGTGAGCATTCCGCTTGCGCTGCGCAAGCTGGGCCGTCCCGTGCCGGGACAGGTCATCGCCTTCTCGCCGTGGCTCGACATGGAGAACAAGGGCGAAACCCTTGTCTCCAACAACGATACCGACGCCCTGATCACCGTACCGCTGCTCGAAGGGATGATCGCCGGCGTTCTCGGCGATTCCGTGCGACCCGACGAGCCCTTGGCGAATCCCCTCTACGCAGACTTCGCAGGCTTCCCACGCCTGTACATCAACGCCGGTTCCATCGAAGCGCTGCTCGACAACGCCACTCGGCTTGCCGACCGGGCGAGTGCAGCAGGCGTCGACGTCACGCTGTCGGTCGTCGACGGGATGCAGCACGTCTTTCCCTTCCTGGCCGGCCGTGCGCCCGAGGCCGACGAGGAAATCAACCGTATTGCCGAGTGGCACAGCAAGTGACCCCGTGCCTGGTCACGCTTTCCGCTCTCCGCACCGCAAGGAGTTACACCCATGACTGACCCAGACGTCCGGAGCGACTATGACGCCATCGTCATCGGCGCCGGATTCGGCGGCATCTACATGCTGCACAAGCTTCGCAACGAACTCGGGCTCTCGGCCCGTGCCTTCGACAGGGCGGGAGGTGTCGGCGGGACTTGGTATTGGAATCGGTACCCCGGTGCGCTGTCCGATACCGAAGGATTCGTGTATCGCTATTCCTTCGACAAGGAACTGTTGCAGGAATCGGAGTGGAAGACCCGGTACCTGAGGCAGCCGGAGATTCTGGCGTATCTGGAAGGCGTCGTCGACCGGTACGACCTGGCCCCGCACATCCAGCTGAACACCGGCATCGAATCCGCGCACTTCGACGAGTCGTCCGGCGTGTGGCGCGTCGGTACCGACACTGGTGAGGCGTTCACCGCGAAGTATCTCGTCACCGCACTCGGGCTGCTGTCGGCGACCAACCTGCCGAATATCAAGGGCCGGGACTTGTTCGAAGGCGAGCTGTACCACTCCGGTGCCTGGCCCGAGCGCCACGACTTCACCGGCAAGCGGGTCGGCGTGATCGGAACCGGTTCCACCGGAATCCAGCTCATTACCGCGCTCGCGCCGCAGGTCGAACACCTGACGGTCTTCCAGCGGTCACCGCAGTACAGTGTCCCGGCGGGCAATGGGCCGCTGGCCGGCGAGGTCGTGGAGGCACTCAAGGCCAACTACGACAAGATCTGGGACGATCTCCGTTCTTCGTCGGTCGCGTTCGGATTCAAAGAGAGCAGCGTCCCCGCGATGAGCGTGTCCGAGGAGGAACGCCGGAAGGTGTTCCAGGAGTCGTGGGACATCGGCGGCGGCTTCCGATTCATGTTCGGCACCTTCTGTGATGTCGCAACCGATCCGGACGCGAATGCGGCTGCCGCAGAGTTCATTCGAAGCAAGATCACCGAGATCGTCGATGATCCCGAGACCGCCCGGAAGCTGACGCCGACCGACCTGTACGCGAAGCGTCCTATCTGCGACTCCGGCTACTATGCGACGTTCAATCGCGACAACGTGTCGCTCGTTTCCGTCAAGGAAACGCCGATCGTGGAAATGACGCCCAAGGGTATCCGGACCGAGGACGGGGTCGAGCACGAGCTCGACGTGCTGGTGTTCGCAACCGGATTCGATGCCGTCGACGGCAACTACACTCGCATGGATATCCGTGGCCGAGCGGGGGAGTCGATCAACGCGCACTGGGAGGGCGGCCCTACCAGCTACCTGGGAGTCTCGACTACCGGCTTCCCCAACATGTTCATGATTCTCGGACCCAACGGTCCGTTCACCAACCTGCCGCCGAGCATCGAGGCTCAGGTCGAGTGGATCGCCGATCTGATCGGCAACGCGGAGAGCGGGACCGTACTCACGGTCGAACCCACCCGGGACGCAGAAGACTCCTGGACGCAGACGTGTCGGGAAATCGCCGACGTAACGCTGTTCCCCAAGGCCCAGTCGTGGATCTTCGGCGCGAACATCCCCGGTAAGACCAACACGGTGATGTTCTACCTCGCTGGGCTGGGCAACTATCGCACCACGCTCGCAGAGGTTGCCTCGAACGGCTACGAAGGCTTCGACATGCGGACCGAGGCACTCGTACAGCAGGCCTGACTCGGACTCACACGCCGCCGGCGCGGCTCGGCCGGCCATCGGGTTGCTCCGGTGGCCGGCCGAGGTGAATGCTCTCTTCCTCGACAACCGTATCGCGCGTGCTCAAATCCCTTGCAGTGTCGGCAGTTTCGAAAGAACCGAAGTGATCGGGTGATCGATCCCGTTCCTGGTCGATGTCTACCCCCTCACGACTTCCCGGGTCGGCCTGCGTCGTTCTCGGGCAGCGCGAGCATCCGTCGGGCTACAGGCCGCGCTGACAAGACGCTCCGTAGCGTAAAAGTCCTCTATCGCAAAGAGATTCACCTACTAGTCATATCGGGACAACCCATAGACAAACGTACGACCGTTCGTCTAACGTATGTGACGACCGCTACACCGGCGATGCGATCGTTGGAGTCGCCAGCGTTCCCCACACGAGGTTCCGCCGAGTTGCCCCAGTGCACACGAAGAAGCGGTCCCCTGTGCCATCTCAGAACCTTCCCAACGTGACACAAGAGGTGAACCATTGGTGCTTCCTGATGAACCCACCGTCGACTGGCGTCGACTCTGGAGCAGCCCATCGATGCTCCGCCTGCGCCGAGACCGCCGCAGCTTCTTCCTCTGCGCCTGGCCGATCTTCGCGGTCTTCTTCTGTTCGCTACTGGGCGTTACCGCCTTCGCGCCCGGCCTGACCGCGCAGCGACCCGTCCCGGGACTGAGTGTCGGTCTGATCCTCGCGCTGTTCTACGTCGTCGTCGTCATGGCGCTGAGCGCCTGGTATGTGCGTCGTGCCAGGAAGTGGGACGCGCTTGCAGCAGAAGCACTTACGTTCGCCGGCGGCGAATCTCTCGAGGAGGAGGTCGAACATGTCTGATGGTTTCAACACCACGGCTGTCGTGGTCAGTGTGCTGTTGCTGGGCACAACCTTCGTGGCCACGTACTTCGCTTCGCGCCGCACCCGCACCTCGGCCGAATTCTGGACTGCCGGCGGTGGGATCTCCGGCCGTAAGAACGGTATCGCGATCGCCGGTGACTTCCTTTCGTCGGCATCGCTGCTCGGCTACGCCGGCCTGGCCTACATGTATGGGATGGACGGCATCATCTACGCCGTCTTCGCTTGCGGCATCTTCCTGATGGTGCTCTTCCTCATCGCCGAGAAGCTGCGCAATCTCGGGCGGTTCACCTTCGCGGACGCTTTGGCCACCCGATTGAACTCCGGCCCGGTGCGTGTGGTGTCGGCGATCTCCACGCTGTTCATCTGCGTCTTCTACCTCCTGGCCCAGATGGTGGCCGGTGGCGTCCTCATGGAGGCCTTGGCCGGCATCGACTTCTCGTGGGGCGTGGTCGTCGCGGCAGTGCTGATGCTCAGCTACGTCCTCTTCGGCGGCATGCTTGCCACCACCTGGTTGCAGATCATCAAAGCGCTCTGCCTCATGGCCGTTGTAGCGCTGCTGGTGATCCTCGTGCTCATTCGCATCGACCCCAACCCTCTCGCAGTCGTCGAGCAGGCCGTCCACCAGAGCGGATACGGTGACCGCTACCTGTCCAGCGGCAACTCGTTCGGTGGTGCCTGGAACATCGTGTCGATGGCGGTGGCAGTGACCTTGTCTGCGGTCGGTCTGCCGCACGTTCTGATGCGTTTCTTCACCGTTCCCGACGCTGTGCAGGCGCGCAAGTCGGCGGTCTGGGCCATCAGCCTGATCGGCGGATTCAACGTCCTCATCGCCTTCCTCGGTCTCGCCGCTCGTGCAGCGCTCGGTCAGGAGGGCGAAGCAGCCGCCGGAAAGGGCGGAAACTTGGCCTTGCCGTCGCTCACGGTGTGGCTCGGTGGCGGTGACGGCTTCATGGCGGACCTGCTGCTTGCGCTCGTTGTGGCAGTCTCGATCGCGACCCTGCTCGCGGTGTCCGCCGGACTGGTGCTCAGCGGGTCGAGCGCGATCGCACATGATCTCTGGGCGAAGACGTTCCACCGACCCGAGAAAGAAGAGATGACGGTCGGGCGTATCGCAGCGGTGGCGTTGGTCATCGTCACCGTAGGGATCACGCTTGTCATCGGCGGCGCTCAGAACGTCACCTTCCTGGCGACGCTCGCCACAACTACCGCGGCCAGCGCGAACTTTCCGGTGCTCATGATGACTCTGCTGTGGCGGCGCATGCGTACCCTCGGTGCCGTCGTGGGCGCATTGTCCGGCCTGATCACGTCCCTCGCGCTGATTCTCACCGGGCCTCTCGTCTGGCCGAGTCTTGCTCCGCTGCTGTCCGATTCGCTGTCGACCACGCCCCCGTTCCCGCTGGCGTTCCCGATTCTGTTCTCGGTGCCGGCCGGATTCATCGGGTGCGTCGTCGGAAGCCTGATCAGTCGTGAAAGAGCAGACGACGAGAAGTTCGATGAGCTACAGGTACGAGCGATCACAGGTGCCGGCTTGAATACCACTGAGACACTTGTGCATTGAGGCATGCGGGGTCGGGAAGTGGCCGAGATCCGATTCGAAGCCACAGAACTCCGGCTCGAGACAGCCAATATTTTGAAACAAACAATCAACGGTCGAGGAGACGCATAAAATGACCGGTCTAGTATTCGATTCGGCAGAGCATCAGCTCATTCGGGAATCGGTCGCGAAAATTGCCGCGAAGTATGGGCCCGAGTACTACCTCAACCTTGCTCGCTCGGGCGGGAAACCTGAGGAGCTGTGGCACGAACTCGGTGAGGCCGGGCTCCTGGGGGCGCACATCCCGGAAGAGTTCGGAGGCGGCGGTGCGGGCCTGACCGAGTTGGTCGTGGTGATCGAGGAGCTGGCCGCCAACGGCATTCCGATGCTTCTGCCGATCATCTCGTCTGCGATCTGCGCATGCATCATCAAGGCGCACAGCGCGCAGGAGCAGAAGTCGGAGTGGCTGTCGGGGTTGGCATCCGGCCAGCGACGCATGGCTTTCGGTCTGACTGAGCCGAATTCGGGCTCCAACAGCCACAACGTCTCCACGACTGCACGCCGCAACGACGGCGGTTGGACGATCAGCGGGAGCAAGTACTACATCTCGGCGGCCGACGAGGCTGAGGCGATCCTCGTTGTAGCGCGAGATGCCGAAATGACCGAGGGCAATCGACCGCGGTTGTCGCTGTTCATCGTGCCGACCGATGCCCCGGGTTTGGTCCTGCAGCCACTGGATACCGTGCTCACGTCGACGGACAAGCAATTCACAGTCTTCATGGACAATGTGCAGGTCGACAGCGCTGCCATCATCGGAACCGCAGGTAATGGTCTTCGGCAGGTCTTTTCCGGCCTCAATCCGGAACGGATCACGGCTGCCGCGCTGAGCTCGGGAATCGGTCGATACGCAATTTCGAAGGCTCAGCGGTACGCCCAGGAGCGACAGGTTTGGTCGCAGCCGATCGGAGCGCACCAGGGCATCTCGCACCCGCTCGCGGAAGCGCATATCGCCGTGGAACTTGCTCGACTTGCCACGTACCGCAGCGCTGACCTGTTCGATGCCGGCGAGGAAGCCGGCGAGTCCGCGAATATTGCGAAGTTCGCGGCGGCGGAGGCGTCGCTGAAGGCGCTCGATCAAGCGATCCAGGTTCATGGCGGAAACGGTCTCTCCAAGGAATACGGTCTTGCGGAGCTCTGGTTCACGGCCCGGCTCATGCGTACGGCGCCCGTCAGTCGTGAAATGGTGCTCAATTTCGTGGCACAGACGAGCCTGGGCCTGCCCAGGTCGTACTAGCACCAGCGCCGGCGCCGCGGAATGCACAACTCGCGGGCGTGACGACAATCTACGAACTTCAAGGGATTTCCTATGGCAATCAACAATGTCGAATCATCTGTCCGCCAATTCAAGGGCCCAGACTTCTGGTGGGAGGATCTTCAGCCCGGAGACGTACTCCGCGGCTCCGGAATGACCATCACCGATGCACATCTGATCCAATGGGCCGGGCTGACCGGCGACATCGTCTCGCTGCATCTCGACGACGAATACGCATCAGGAACTCAGTTCGGTGAGCGCATCGCGCACGGGCCGCTGACTCTCGCTCTCGCTCTCGGGCTGACTACTCAAACCGGGTACTTCAACAATGTGGTGGCCTTTCTCGGAATGGACGAGGTGCGCGCACTGCGTCCCGTCCTGATCGGCGACACTCTGCATCCAGAGGCCGAACTGACCGACGCTCGACTGTCGAAGAAGGGCGGCCAGGGAATATGGACGTTCGCCTACACCATGTTCAACCAGAGGCGTGATCCGGTGATGGTTTTCAAGACCAGCCTCATGATTCGCTGTCGCCCAGTGACTGCAGGCTGAACGACTTTCGATCGTCGGTTGTTTCGATCTGGTGCGATTTCCAGGATCAAAGAGAAGGACGTCTAGAGGCATGGCTGGCACAATAACGGATCGGGCGTACATTGCCGGGGTTGGCGAAACAGAGTATGTCCGGGGAACGATAAAGACCGAACGGCAACTAATTCTCGAGGCGTCGATCGCCGCCTGCCGAGACGCAGGAGTCGATTCGTCGACGGTCGATGGTGTGGTGCTGGCGTGGAAGGACACTCCCACAAATGAGGACTTCATCGCCGCGCTTGGAATCAAGGACCTGCGTTATCACTCCCACGTTCACATGGGTGGCGCATCGCCCGTCGCAGCCATCGTTCAGGCAGCGGGCGCGGTAGCGGCAGGACTCGCTCGTCGCGTGATCGTGGCGACCGGCCACAACTTCTACTCGACATCCAATCGGCTGAGTTCCACGGATCAGTCGCCCGGCGGAGTGGGCAACGTCCCGGGACCGGAGATCCGAAACAACTTGGAGAATCCAGTTGGCCTACTTGCGCCGATGCAGTGGTACAGCCTCCACGCCAACCGGTGGTTCCATGAGACCAAGGCGGATCCTCGTGCGATGGAGACGGTAGCGCTCACGACCCGGAAGCATGCTCACCTCAACGCCAAGGCGTATATGCGCGGCCGCGAACTCACCAGCGAGCAGTACTGGGCGTCCCCGATGCCCGTCAAGCCGTTTCACCTCTTCGACATCTGCCTGGAGACCGATGGTGCGGCGGCCGTTCTGGTTGTGTCGGCGGAGGAGGCTCGAGCGATCGGAGCCAGGGCCATCGCAATCGCCGGCGGAGCGGAAGGGCATGCCGACTCGCCCGATGATCTGTCCAGTCGCCCCGACATCCTGAATATGGGGATTACCAAGGCATCCGGACGAGCCTTCGAGATGGCCGGCGTCGGTCGCCACGAAATCGACTTCGCCGAGATTTACGATTGTTTCACCTTCATCGTCCTCAGGCAGCTCGAAGAGATGGGCTTCTGCGGGCGCGGGGAATCCCCGGATTTCGTCGCCAATGGGCGAATAGGGCTCGGTGGCGACCTGCCGATCAACACGCATGGCGGGCTTCATTCCCAAGCTCATGTTCTCGGAATGAATCATGTCGTCGAGGCGGTGTCACAGTTGCGCGGTGAGGCCGGTGAAGCTCAAGTCGAAGGCGCTCACATCGGCCTCGTGACCGGATTCGGAGATTTCAGCGACGGATCAGTAGTGATTCTCCACAATTAGGTTTGAATCAGATGCCAAAGAAGGTGCAAGAAGTGGTTGATTCCATGGTCGACGTCAGCATGGCGGCTCCTCTGATGCCGGACAGCCCACTGTACGAACACTATTTTCGAGGGTTGAACGAGCGCCGGATCGTTGTTCGCCGGTGCGATGATTGCAACACCCTGCAGTGGCCGCCACGTGAAATTTGTGGTGCGTGCCAAGGTTCTTCGTTCGTTCCTGCCGAAATGCCTCATGAAGGTGAGGTGTACACCTATTCGATCATGTATCGAGCATTCCATCCGGCGTTCACCGACTCTGTCCCGTACGGTGTCGTCGTGGTCGAGCTGGCCGAGGGTGTCAGGATTATCGGACGGTTCGTGGACTCGGATCCGGACAGTCTTGAATGCGGTCAGCGAATGGAAGCCGTTTTCGACGACCTCGGCGATGGCAGCGGTTCAATCGCCTGGCGACGTATTCGCTGAGTGGATCGAAGGGTGAACTCGTCTCGTGCGTACGCCCGAAATCTGGATGACCCCCTTTTTTGTGAGCTCAAATCCTGAAAGTTCACATGCTCGCCGCGTTTTTGACGCTTCCATACCACCCGAATGAGGAGAATTGTTGTGTCCAAGTCGCTGCAGGATCGACGCTCGGAGTTATTGAACAGGGTGCCATCCTGGGATCCGATGACGCTGCATCAGTGGTTCGACAAGCTGTGCGAGCAGTTCGGTGACCGGCCCGTTCTGATTTCCGACGGCGTGGAAATGTCCTACGATCACGTCAGGCGAGAATCGATCGATCTGGCGCGAGGACTGGTCGAGCTGGGTGTGGCGCACGGTGACCGGGTCTCGTTCCTGATGGCGAACTTCCCTGAATATCTCCCGCTGCGGATCGCGGTTTCGCGTGTGGGCGCGATTGCCGTTCCTCTGAACTTTCTCTACCGCGAGACCGAGCTCGAGTATGTTCTCGGACAGTCGCGGACCAACGTTCTGGTCACGATGTCCGAGTTCTCGGGAATCGATTACTTGTCGATGCTCGATGCCATCGCTCCCGGATGGTCCGAGGGCCGGCAGACGGCATTTCCAGACTTGCGCGAGGTGGTGGTCTTTCCGACTGGCGCACCGGTGCGTCCCGGGGCCCGGACGCTCGAGGATCTCGCGGCCAGTGGCCGTAGTGCAGGGCCGCGCGTTGCATTTCCGGAGGTCTCTCCCCAGGACCTCAGCGACATGTTCTATACCTCGGGGACGACAGGCAGCCCGAAGGGTGTTCTCAACACTCACGACGGGATGCTGCGTAGTTCGTTCGCTTCGGCGCTGACTCGCGGCATGGGAGAAGGGTGGAAGACACTGTTCTCGCTGCCCTTGTATCACACGTTCGCCTATACCGAGGGCGTTCTCGCACCCATGTGGGTCGGCGGTTCGATGGTTCCGCGGGTGAAGTTCGATGCGGAGGACTATCTCGCCGGGATCGAACGGTTCGAAGCGACCGAGATCCTTGCGGTGCCCACGATGATGGTGGCGATCCTGGAGGCCGCTCGGCGGACCGCCCATGATTTGTCGTCGCTCATTTCGGTGATGTCGGCGTCGGCAGCGGCGCCGGCATGGGTGTGGGAGAGAACGAAGGAGCTTCTGGGGAACCCTGACATCGTCACCGCGTGGGGAATGACGGAGACGAGCGCCAGTTGCACCATGACCCACCCGGAAGATCCCATTGAAGTCCATTCGTCGACAGTGGGTGCCCCCAAGCTCGCTGGACCCGCCGCCGACGCCGCGGGACAGCTCTTCCACGTCGCCACAGCAGACCCGGTCACTGGCGAACGGCTGCCCGCCGGAACGACCGGTGAACTGCTTGTCTCATCGGCCTCGGTGACGGTCGGGTACTGGGAGAAGCCGGAAGAGACCTCGAAGGTTGTGCGAGACGGCTGGTTGCATACCGGTGACATCGCTCGCGTCGATGCCAGCGGTCGAGTCGTGCTCACCGGTCGCGCGAAGGAGCTGTACAAGAGCGGCGGCGAATTGATCATGCCCAAGGAGGTCGAAGAGCTCATTACCAAGATTCCGGGGGTGAGCCAGGCCTTCGCCATCGGCATACCGGACGAGTTCTGGGGCGAAGCCGGCTGTGCAGTGGTTGTGACCGAGCCCGGTGTCGAGCTGTCCGTGGAAGAGATTCTGGAACCCTGCCGCCTCGGCCTCGCCAAGTTCAAGGTGCCCAAGAAGGTCGTGTTCATGGATGCCGAGGAGTTGCCTACGACGCCGACAGGCAAGATTCAGAAGTACCGTCTCGTCGAGCTGGTGAAGGATGGTACTGCTACTGGCATCGGCTGAGATTCGCACACGATGACGCTTGTGCTGCAAGGAAATTGAACGATCTCTACGCGATCCGGTTTCATGGCGGGCGTTCTCCAATCGGGGGGAGAACGCCCGCCGTGCAGAACGATGTTGTGCGGGAACCCGCGTACCTGCATGGCGAATCGCGATGCACGTTCGGCGGAGGGGACGGAACGTGCAGACTCGGCCGACCTCGTGGAGCCGGGATCGCCGGCGAGCGGGCCACTCCTGACGTCCTCGGTCCACGCACGACCGCATCGGCGTGGCGCCGGACGGCAGCGCATCCTCTTGTGCCCGAAGTCCTTGCGCAGGCGAACTGGCAGGGGTACTTTCAGGCGAGCGAGCGTTCGTTTGTCGCATTGGATCGGTGATGTTGCTCGGCTTGTCGGAAGACAGGAGCTTCGGTCCAACGCGACGAATCGTGGCGGCGGAGGATTGTTCGTACTCGAAGGGCGATCAATGGGCAGCGGTAGTGATGGGAATCCCCCCGGAGGCATTCTGTTCAGCCAAGGTCGGATCGACCAGGGGCGTGTTCTTCGCGCGAAAGAAGAGCTGCTCGCCAAGGGCCTGCTCGACGCGTCGGTGCGGCAGTCGGGCGTACGTGAGGTCATAGACCGGAGTTGGCGGCGGTGTGTCGGGGAATCGGTGCCTGCCCGACTGACGCCGGCGCCGTACCAGGGCGGGATCGTCGCCGCTTCCGCCCTTCAGGAGGCGGCAGTACCCGTGCTCTCTCGGCTTGCCGAGCACATGTCCGACGTTCCGGTGGCTATGTTCCTCTGCGATGACACGGGGAACATCCTGGTCCGCAAGGCCGACGAGCCGCGTCAGCGGACCCAACTCGACAAGGTATCCGCGGTCGAGGGATTCGACTTCTCCGAGAGGGCGATCGGGACGAACGGCCTTGGAACAGTCCTCGCCGAACGTCGCCCCCTCCTGGTTCAGGGCAATGAGCATTTCAACGAGACCCTGGCACCGCTCACCTGTTCGGGCACACCGGTTTTCGAACCGTTCACGGGTCGTTTGCTCGGGGTGTTCTCGCTAGCCTCCAAGACCGAGGATGCCAACCCGCTGATGCACGCGGTCACCGTCGATGTCGGAAGGCAGATCGAGAGCAATCTCAACGCGATGCTGGGCGGCCACGAACGAGCCCTCATCCAGTCCTATCTGCGCGCGGACCGGACCAAACGAGATCCGGTGATCGTCGTCAACGAGCGGACCGTATTCGCCAACACCGCCGGGCTGTCATACCTGAACCCCGAATCCCACGCGATGCTGTGGATCTACCTCAATGAGCACGCTCCGATCAGCGGAGTGCACCGGACACGGGTGCCGCTGTCGTCGGGTTGGCGGGACGCGGAGATCGAGGCGGTGGAGGGCGGCCCCGAATCCGGTTCTGCGTACACGATCCGCATCCTGCCCGAAAAGGACAGCAGCACAAGGACACCTCGACTACGGTCGAAGACTCCGCGCACCGGAATTTCGCCGGCCGGCCCCCATCCGTCGCGTCCAGTCCATCCATTGCCTGAAATCGATGAGCAGCTCTCACAAGTCGCACGTCATCGAGAGCGCCTGGTTCTCGTCGGCGGAACGTGCACTGGAAAGCTACACACCGCCCTGGCCTTCTTGCGTACTCACTTCGGTCAGAGCGACCCGCTCGTCCTCGACGTCGCGATGTGGTTGCCCGGCGAGGGGCAGGCCCGGCTGGTCACCGCGGTGGAGGCCCTCGACACCGGCCGCGCTGTTGTCCTGCAACACTTACAGGATCTCGAGCCTGCCGACGTCAACCGGGTCAAAGCGCTCGCCCGCCGATCGAGCGTCAGCGTGCCGCTCGTTGCAACCGTCGACATCGACGATGCACCCGAGCGCGTGAGCGCACTCGCGAGTCAACTGGGTACGGCCGTTCGGCTGCCCGCTCTCCGAGAGATCGCTGAGCACATCCCCGCGTTCGCCGGGGTCATCCTCGCGGGAATGTCTGGGCCCGAGCGCAATACGAGGTTCTCGTCGGAAGCACAGCAACTGCTGATCAGATCGCCTTGGCCAGGCAACCTCGCGGAGTTGCGCCGCACTGTCGAGCTCCTTGCACGGCGCATGCCCGGCCGGATCGTGCAATCTGCCGATCTTCCCACCAACATCCGGCAGGCGGGGTCTCGGCAACGATGGACCATGATCGAAAGTGCCGAGCGCGATGCCATACTCCGGGCCCTCGAGCAGTACGCCGGCAATCGGAGCAAGGCCGCCGAAGCGCTGGGTATCGGTCGAACCACGTTGTACCGAAAGATGCGCGCCCTACGCATAGACGCGTGAGTGCGCTCGGAGCGACGTCGTGTTCCCGACTGGGCCTGCGTCACCTTCGGGTGGCAGGGCTGGGTCAGGCGTTGGGGTCGACGCCGAGTTGCCTCAGCGCCATGGCGATATAGGTGCGGGCGGTATCGTCGAGCGACTTGGGCCCTCTCGGCTTGTACCACGATGAGACGTGTGCGCCCTGGGCCAGGATCGAATAGACCTGCAGTTTGACGTCCAGGACGTCTGCGCCGGTCTCCTTTTCCAGATCTTTGACGAGCTTCCGAAGCAACTGCTCGTACTCGACACGCTTGGCGAGAACCTTCTCCAGGTCGTCTCCACCGAGTGACCGCAGTTCGGAGTTGCCGATGAAGACCTCTCGCGCGTGCTCGGCGTGGTACCGAATGTGGAAGTCGACAACCGCTTTGAACCGGTCCACTGCTCCGCCCTCGGTGCCGTCCAGTACGGCATTCGCCGAGTCGAGGAGTTCGTCCATGACCGACAACATGATCTCGGCGAGCAGTTCTTCTTTGCTGCTGATGTGGTTGTAGAGACTTCCGACTTGGATGCCGACGTCGCTGGCAATGGCGCGTAGCGACGTCGCTTCGTATCCCTGAGCGTAGAACAGGCGGACCGCAGCCTCCCGGATGGCGGCATTGGTGCGCATTCCCCCCCTCGTAACCCGAGCCACTGTGTCCTTCCGGTCTGCTGGACGGCATTTGCACTGGACGTCATGGAAGCAAGTTCGGCCGATGGCGCCTGAAACGATCGTACGTTAGTCGTTACCCGCCGGCGTCCGACGACACCGTGCTTCGTGCAGCCCGGCCCCTCTCACTCGGTGTCGGTACGCAACCGGCTCAGTCGCATGGCACTGATCCGCCAGCCGTCGGCGGTCTTCCGGTATTCCTCGACGTAGTGCCCGTAGCCGTGCAGGCTCCGCAGCGCGGCCCCCTCCGGCCACCACAGCATGTCCTCCATTGCCCACACGCCGGTCGCGGTGGTGGGGGAGGTGAGGGTGATCTCGGGGGTGTGGCCGTGGTGGACGGTGGCGACGTTCTCGATACTTGCCCGCAGGAACGGCAGGTACTCCTCGACGGAATTCGTGATGCCGCCACCGGTTTCGGTCATGTCGATCTCGACGTCGGCGGTGAAGACGGCCGCCAGGCCGTCCCAGTCCTTGGTGTCCATGAGCCGGAAGTACCGGGCCTTGAGCGCCTTGATCGCCTCGATGTCCGCGGCCGCGGTGCGCGGGTTCACCGGTGACCGGCCGCCGTCCCAATGTCCGGGACCGGTTCCGAGGACCTCGATTTCGCCCTGGGTACCGTGCATGTGCTTGGTGCGGTGGTTCATTCGCCAGACGCCGTCCACCAGGCGCCACTCGTCGTGGTAGTCGCCGAGAGTCGAGAAGCTCAGTCCGCGAAGGTCACCGACCCCGAGATGCAGATCCGACACGTACGTCCTGCTGGTGGCGGTGCCGGAGGCCGGATCGACGTCGATCAGCATGTTGCCCAGCAGGTGCTGGGTGGGTCCGCAGTCGTCGAGGAACGAGCGGATCGCGGCCTCCACCTCGCCGGGACCGTGCAGGATTCCGGTCCCGAGATCGGCGGTGGCGTCGGGAAGCATGATGTCGTGCAGCACCGGCCAGTCCCGCTCGTCCATCGCCCGCGCGAATCGGGTGACGGCGCGGGCGATCTCGCGTTCGGCCAGCAGAATCTCGAGAGTCATCGGTGTTCCTTCCGTGGCGATGGTGCGAATACGACTGTGGCTGCGACCTTTCGGTCGCAGCCACAGCTTGTCGATCTGAAGTTCTAGCGGTTCATCAGTTTGCGCATCGCGTCGGCCGCGCCCTTGACCATCTTGTCTCGGGGGAAGCCGCTGCGCTTCTCGGCAGCTGCGTAGTTGCCGCCGGCGACCCACACCGGGCCGTCGGTCAGGTGCTCGAGGCCCTCGCGCGCCGCGTCCTCGGGCTCCTGCACGATCATGCCCGGGATGTCGAAGTTGAGTCCGGCACGGACCATCGCGGGCGTGCGGGTGACACCCAGGATCAGCTCGACGACGTGGACGTTGTACGGCGCGAGCTCGAGCCACAGGCTCTCCGCGAACACCCGGCTGAACGCCTTGGCCGACGCGTAGATGCTCTGGTGCTCGGAGCCCATGTAGCCGGCCAGCGAGCCGAGCAGCATGATGCCGCCGCGTCCGCGGTCCTTCATCTTCGCGCCGAAGTGGTGCGACAGCTCGAGCTGCTTGGTGATGTTGAGGTTGATGACCCCGTTGAATCCGTTCAGGTCACCCGTCACGAACTCGTGGCCGTAGCTGTTGGCACCGGCGTTGAAGATGAGCAGGCCCACCTCGAGGTCGTCCGTCACCTTGCGGATCTGGTCCATGGCGTCGTCGGCCAGCAGATCCAGCGACAGCGTGCGGACCTCGACGCCGTTGGCGCGGACCTTCTCCGCGGTCTCCTCGAGCGGGCCCGGCTTGCGGGCGATCAGCACGAGGTTCAGTCCGGCGCGGCTGAGCTCGTCGGCGAACGCCGCGCCGACGCCCTCGGAGCCGCCCGCGATGACGACCCACGGTCCGTACTGGTTCTTGTCGATCATGAAAGATCCTTCTCGTCGGCAGGGCGACTCAGTGGTCGGCGACCTGCGGGGTGGGGACGGGGTCCTCGTTGGTGATGGCGAGACGGCCGTCGAGCGCGGCGACCTGGATCGTCGCACTCAACGCCTCGCATCGCATCACCGGTGCACCGGGTCGGCCTTCGCGGCCGACCCAGTCGTGGATCTCCTGGCACTTCTCCCGTGCCGTCTCGTCCCACTGCACTGCGGTGTGTTCCCAGCTGTGCTTGAGGACCTGCACGCAGGCCCCGCAGCGGTCACACTCCAGCGGCTGCATTCTCACGTGCCTTCTGCTCGAGGTTGTTCTCGACCACCTGGCGCCACGCGGCGACAGCCTTCGTGGTGTCCATCTCGTGCTCGAAGCGGTCGACCATGTCCGAGCTGACGTCCGCGCGGTCCACGTAGAACTGGTCGTACCAACGGCGCAGCTGGTAGACCGGGCCGTCCTCCTCGCACAGGAGCGGGTTCTCGATCCGGGTCTTGTTCTTCCAGATCTGGATGTCCTGCTCGAAGCCCCGGGCGATGAAGTCGCCGAACTTCTGCGCGGTCTCGAGCGCGTTGTCGCCGAGAACCTCGGACTTCTTGACGATCATGCCGTACATCAGCACGAACTTGTCGGGGCTGACCGGGTAGTGGCAGTTGATGAGGATCGACTCGACGTCGTAGCCCTCGTACTGGTAGGCCAGGTCGTCGATCATGAACGACGGGCCGAAGTACGACGCGTCCGAACGGCTGCCGAGCATCTTCGGCTGTCCGCTGGCGTGCGGGCGCATGTCGTTGCGCGCCTCGCCACGCATGAACTGGCTCGCGACCTGGCCCTCGAAGACGTTCTTGAAGAACGTCGGGAACGAGTAGTGCACGTAGAAGAAGTGCGCCATGTCGACGATGTTGTCGACGAGCTCGCGGCAGTTGGTGTCGACCTCGGTGGTGTACCAGACCCAGTCGGTCCACTCGTCGCTGGTCGCACCCGCGATGCGCGGGATGTACATGTCCTCGTCGGTCGGCGCCTTGCCCTCGGGGTCGTGCCAGACGAAGAGCATGCCGTCCTGGTCGAGGGTGGGCCACGCGCGGGTCTTCGCGACCGGGGGAACACGGCGGGCGTAGGGGATGTCGGTGCAGCGGCCCTTGCCGTTCCAGCGCCAGTCGTGGAACGGACACGCCACGGCGTCGCCCTTGATCTCGCCCTGGCTCAGGTCGCCGCCCATGTGTCGGCAGTAGGCGTCGAGGATGTTGAGCTCGCCCTTGCTGTCGGCGAAGACGACCAGCTTGGTGCCGAATGCGTGGACCGAGTGGGGCTTGCCGTCCTTGAAGGACTCGGACAGGCCCAGGCAGTGCCAGCCGCGGGCGAA
>Ga0131853_10004512_pt1 | contig 24940 bp, 17 predicted proteins | sample TergutLab28metaG_FD_92764 | JGI IMG/M metagenome (GOLD analysis project Ga0131853, IMG submission 92764) | Labiotermes labralis P1 segment gut microbial communities from Petit-Saut dam, French Guiana - Lab288 P1 (version 2) (version 2) | ecosystem: Host-associated > Arthropoda: Insects >...
GAGTCGGAAATTTTTATTCCTGCCACGAAAAGAGGCCGCAGCCTTACCAATGTAAGGCAAGGGCTGTCAGTACTTTTGTCTACGACAAAAGCGGCTGCGCCGCCGGGCTTCTTCCCGGTACGCCTTGACAAAGGCAGGGATAAAAATTTCCAACTCAAAACCGTGTTGTACATTGTATTGCAAGGGTAGTAGCACTTTGTTATACAAAAAAGGTGTGGTTGATAATCCGGTTTGCTAGACTATCAACCACACCTTTTGTTTTCTACTTTTTTTATATCAGCACACTAAGCAAAATTTGAACCAGTCCTGCTGTGATAATAATAGAAATACCAACCAGTATCATATCCATCGCTATATTTTGCCTTCGCTGACGTGCTTTAAAGCTGCGCTCTGCAAAAGTAGAATGATCCATTAGTTTATCTCCCCTTGATAACATAGAAGAGGGGAAAAACATATAAAACACGCCTGATACAATTGCCGCAACGCCTATTGAGAAATTTGAATCAAATATATAGCGCAAGGTAAAAAAACCATGCGCTATTAGACCATAAATAAAACTTAATACTGTCACTATGCCAATAAATATCAGCGATACGAGAAATAGTTTTAGATATTTTTTCATACCTATTAATTGCTTCCCCTTACAATGCGAATCAAGGGTTGAACAAAACCCCTGTCATTGCGGGTTTAGCCCGCAATCTCATCAATTCAATGTGCTTACAAGATTGCGGGTCAAGTCCACAATGACAAAAGTTTATTTTTTAACTCTTGATTGGCATTTACAGTAAATTACTATTTTAGACGTGGGTCAAGAACATCTCTTAAACCATCACCCAACATATTTAAGCCAAAAACAACTAAAGCAATTGCCATGCCCGGGAATACTGTACTTTGCGGGTAGTCACGTATAAAACGCCTTCCTTCAGATAACATAGATCCCCATTCTGGCATAGGCGGCTCAATCCCTAAGCCTATAAAGCTCAATGCCGCCGCAGATAAAATAGCCGTTGCCATACCCATTGTTGCACGAACAATAATCGGAGCCATACAGTTAGGAAGAATATGCTTCGTCATAATACGCACATCACTAGCACCTATTGACCTAGCCGCTTCAATAAATTCCTGCTCACGAACAGATAATACTGAAGATCTCACTTGGCGGGCAAAAAGTGGTATAGATCCGATACCAACGGCAATCATTACATTAATAAGCCCCGCCCCCAAAGCCGCAGCGATTGATATCGCAAGCAATATGTTAGGAATAGCAAGCATTATGTCTGTAAAGCGCATAATAACACTGTCAGTAACTCCGCCATAATAACCGGCAATAGTACCAAAAGAAACGCCAATAACCATTGAAATACCAACAACGACAAAGCCTACTAGCAATGAAATACGTGAGCCGTGAACAACTCTATCAAAAATATCACGTCCGAAATTATCAGTCCCGAAGGGATGTTCCCAACTTGGAGACGCATTACGATTTCCTAGATCTTGAAATTCATACGCCGGAACGATCCCTAAATGCGGGTCATAAACAGCAGGCGAAATGATGTCAGCAAAAATTGCCGTAAGGATCAATATTAGAACAATTAACAGCCCCGCTAAAGCAATAGGGTTTTTTCTAAAACGCCTCCAGGCATCAAACCATTGACTACGAGGTTTGTGCGTTTTTTCTTTGCGGTTTTCAACCGCATTATTCATATTTATCACAGTCTACTCACCTCTTTATTTATATTGTGATTTAATACGCGGATCAATGTAAGCATACAAAACATCAACAAAAAGATTTACAAAGCTAAATGTAATTGCTAAAAACAAAACCCCGCCCTGGATAATTGGGAAGTCTCTACGGGTGATAGATTCTACCATAAAGCGACCTATACCCGGCAATGCATAAATAGATTCCGTTAAAACAGCACCGCCTAAAAGAAACCCAAAGTCAAGACCAACCGCCGTTACAACCGGAATCATAGCATTACGAAGAGCATGTTTCCAAATTATAATAGACTCTTTCTGACCTTTAGCACGTGCAGTACGGATGTAATCTTGCCGTACAACCTCAAGCATACTGGAACGAGTAATACGCATTACTAATGCAGCACTGCCTGTCCCAAGCGTAATAACAGGTAAAATCCAGGCAGCAGGTGTGTCAAGCCCAGAAGGCGGCAGCCAACCCAGGTTTAGAGAAAACAGAAGAATTAGCATAAGACCTAGCCAGAAGTTCGGTATTGATACCCCTAGCAGACCAATTGCGGTGGCCGCATTATCAAAAATTGAATATTGCTTAGTGGCAGATATAATTCCAAGAGGAATTCCGATAATTACTGATAATATGGTTCCATAAAATGCCAACATCAAAGTCGTTGGGAAGCGATCTAAAATTTCATCAATAACCCCTCTGCGGGTTACAAATGAATTACCTAAATCACCTTGCACCATATTTATTACGTAATTAAAATAACGTACCAAAAAGGGATCGTTTAAGCCCATTTCTTCCCTTAGCGCCTCAACAGCTTCCGCCGGCGCCGCTTCGCCTAATGTTAAAACCGCAGGATCACCCGGGGTTATATAAGTCATAAAGAAAATAACGAAAGTAACACCTAAAATAATCGGTATCATCATCAAAAGCCGTTTTAAAATGTATTTATGCAAAATATCACCGCCTATAACTTGCTTTTAGCTTTTAATAAAACATGTTGGCATGAGTTGTAATCAACCCATGCCGACATGTTTAAAATAAGTCATAACTGATATAGCTAGCCTAACGGCTTGCTTAAGTTCATTAAATTACTAAGCTCATCATACCTATCTGAAATATACACTCCAGAAAGAAAGTACGCCGGCACCGTCAATGTTAAGACCACCAATATTGTTTTGTGCAGCGTGTAATTCAACTGCTTGCCACAATGGAATAAGAGGCATTTCTTCCATTATTATTTCTTGAGCTTCACGATAAGCTTCCATACGTACATTGTGGTCAGTGTTTATTCTACCTAAGTTAATTAAATAGTCAACACGTGAGTTGTGATAGAAGAAACGGTTACCCGCCGCTCCGAAGTTATTGCTGTGGAAAAGAGGATATAGACCATAGTCAGCTTCACCAGTTGACGTAGTCCAACCCATTAACGCCATATCGTGTTCACCGGCAGCAGTACCCGGAAGCAATACGCCCCACTCATAGATATTAATAGTAGTTTCAATATTTAATGCTCTAAGTTGTGCTTGGATCATAGTAGCTGCGTCAGCACGCATTGCATTACCTTCGTTTAACCAAACGTTAGTTGAGAAACCATCAGCATAACCGGCTTCAGCCATTAATTCACGTGCTCTTTCAATATTAACAGGGTGAATAGGGAATTCAATAGCACCGCCAACAGTTGTAGGCAAAGGACCTCTTGCGATTGAACCAAGACCCGCCCAAGCTACATCAACAATTTGTTCGATATTGATAGCATAAGCGATAGCTTGACGAACTCTGATATCGTTGAAAGGAGCATTTTCAACATTAAAACCTAACCAAGTGTTAACAGCAAAGTTAGGGATTTCATACATAGTAAGATCAGCGTGATCTCTAATACGTTGAACTTCAGTAGCAGCAACGTCAACGAGAACATGTGCATTACCTGTTTCAAGCTCGATAGTACGAACGCCTGCTTCAGGAACGATACGGAAAGTTAAATGCTCAATTGCAGGTAATTGACCTTCAGCTAAACCTGGGATAACGCTGTTGAAGTCATCAAATCTAACAAGTTCAAATCTATCACCCGCTACATGATTGTAAAAACGGAATGGACCGGTACCAACCGGATTTTGTCCATGCTCATCATCACCAATACGCTCTACTTCTTCACGGTTAACAATACTTGTAGCTGTATGAGCCAAATGCGCTAACATAGGAGCAAATGGTTCTACTGTGGTTAACCGAACGGTATGATCGTCTAAAGCAACGGCTTCATGAATGAAGTTAGTGATAGCAGAAACATGAGGCGAGCTGCCTGCACGATTCAAGCTGAAAACTACGTCATCAGCAGTCATAATGTTGCCGTTATGGAAACGCACGCCTTCTCTAAGAGTGAAAACAGCTGTTTGTGCATCTTCAAAGTACCACTCAGTAGCAAGACCCGGAACAAAGTCCATGTTTTCATCTTGATATACCAAAGTTTGATATATCAACGCAATCGCACGTGCTGCCGGGATTTCACTTTGCAAAACAGGATCAAAGTTAGTAGGCATCATCGGTTGAACAACAACTAAATGAGTTTCACCAGAATCGCCCCCTGTTGTTGCTTGACCGCCTTGCTCTTGCTGCCCTTGACCGCCGCCGCCTTGTTCCGTAGTAACAGTACCTCCACCTTGGTTTCCGCACCCAATCAGGAAGCTAAGTGTTAATAACAGTGCTACTACTAAAAATAGATTTTTTTTCATTTTAATATCCTCCTAACACTTTGAATTTTGCCCAATATACATAAAGTAGTTAAAGGCAAAATTTAATTTGACACTGATTTTTTTTACCATATAGGCTCAGTATCAACATTAGCTATGCTACCACATAATTTAAATATCGTCAAGCAAATGAAGTGAAAATCTTACCTAATTATCTCGTCGCTAACAATTAGCCAGTTCCCGCCTATGTTCCTTGCTACTACCCTATGAGTGCGGTTAAATTCTGATACGCTGCTGTTTCTGCGTTCAAGCTGCCATGTTTCGTTAACAACTGCAAGCAGCGTATCGTTCTCTATAAGAGCATATGAAACTATTTGGGCAGCATACATTACTGATTCATATGCGCTTATTGGAACAGGAGTATAGTTCCTCATAAGCATTTCATCATTTAATATATCCTCCGTAAACCCAACTATTTGAGTTCTGGGGATAATTGAAGATTTGTAACGAAGTCTTTGCGTAAAAGAGCTAATAATTGATGTTTTTGCAATATCTGCCTCGCTTGACAGTCCGGCTTCTGCGTCTGCTAAAAGATTTACCGGGCTTGAAACATCGTTAAGCCTTACAAGAAGTCCTCTTAAATCTAATGAAATATTCCCCGGAGCTACTCCACGGATTTCATTTACGAAATGCTGTGGGGTATTAAATATTACATCCGTTCCAAATGATCCTGAACGGCTTGATGCATCAAGTGCAACACTAATCCCATCACGCAATGTCAACATAAGCGATGCATCAGGTATTGATTCAACTACGTTGCCGTCACGATCCAAAGTATGCATCACCAGTATATAATTTTCACGGATTCGCCCCATACGTTCTAAGACAGCTGTAAAGTTAGATGCCGGTACATGTACCCATTCATCTTCAATATTAGTAAAAAGCCCCGCCATAGGTATTGCTTCATTAATGGGTATACTCTCAAAAAGATTATTAAATCTAACCGACATTTCACCCGTTAAGTTATCAACAGGAGCAAAATCCATTCTCAAAAGAGTCGTCCTGTACTCGGGAAAATGGTAAAGGACAGGTATACGCCGTGAAGGCAAAACAGCTCTTGTCGGAGAGCTTAAAGATATCCCGGGCAAATTGTGAGGCTCCTGATCTATCAATATATTTGCTATATCATCAGACCAACTTATCGTGAAATTCATAATCGTCCCCGAACTTGAAAATACCGCATTTTCAAGGGTTACACCAACGCCTATCGGAGAACCTTCAAGCACAATTGGCATATTAACATATCTTGCCGGCGGAAACGGAGAAAGTCTTTCCAATCCAAATTCAAAAACAGCCGTCTCGTTAAGAATTCTGTCTCGAACTGTAAGCGTAAACACACTTCCCCTACCGATTAGAGGTTCGAATCGTGCCACACTCCCGGATGCTTGAACCATATCGGCGGCAGAGAACGAAAGATCCCGGTTATACAATCTTCCAACATTATCGGTAAGCGTAAAAGACGTGCTTAAAATATCAAACTCTTTGTCGAAATGAAAAACTGTTGATGCTTGATCAACTATCATTTTTTCAAGGATTATAGTCTCGCCTTTGAACTCAGTTTCAAGACCCAAAAACACAAAATTTTGATTATTCGGAACAGCCTCCGGTGGGGAAAACACAGGTCTATCCATTACGTTTTGTACAGGTTCAGGGCTTGCAGGTAATCGTCCTAAAAGCATAATAAAAGACATGCCAAGAACGATTATGAACAATACAAGAACAACTATTACAGCAATAGGTATTATACCCGATAAAATGTTTAAAACACCTTGATTTTCTTCAGAATCAGGAGCAAATAAATCTGCTTCAGACAGTTCTTCCATTTCTATGAAGTCAGCATTTTCTCGCTTTTCGTTATCATAAACAGAAATATCATTTATAAAGCCTGTGTCAAGGTTGCCAATTTCTGAATCATTATCAGCATTAGCCTCCTGCTCAAGCGCTGCTTCAAGCAGGCTGTCAAGATGGTTACTCTCTCCCATTAAGTCTTCAGAGCTTGCAAGTTTATTTATTACATCCGACTGGTTAAGTTCATTTTCTGAAAAAACCTGCATCTGTTCAGATAATTCTTCTATAAGCTCTTCAGGAATATCATCCATAAGCGAGCTAAGCAAAGCATCATCATCAATATCAGATGTTTCTAGTTTTTCATCGCCCGGTTCATTAAGTTTTTCGTTATCTGATTCAGACAAAATTCTCACCGTCTTTTCCTGGATTTTGTTTTCGGTCTAGTTCAGTCTAGTGTGATTTAATTTAGTCCATTCTAGTTCGCTTTAGTTCGCTTTAGTTCACTTTAGTTAAAAAGATTTACAAGAAACGGCACTACTGCCGGAAGAATCATTATTAGCGATATTGCAATTGCAATTGAAGCAAGAAGAATCCTTCTTCGTTTATCTTTTCTATCTGTTATATTTTTTTTCATATTGACCTCCAAAGTTTTGATTAAAACATATTAAAGCATATTATAAATAATTCTACCACTAAATATTAAATTTTAAAAGCCCCTTTTGAACTTTATTGAAATGTTGTATAATAGACCTGTCCGTTAACCTGGCGAAAGCAGGTCAGCGGACAGGTCTATTATACTGATCATATTATTTGGGGAGATGTACCTTATGCTTGGCTGGATCAATTATATTTTATTAACTCTTACACTTGCCTTTATCGTTTGGCTTCATATTTCAATGATGATGGGAAGGAAGAAAAATAACTCAAAAAAAATATCGGATATTGCATATGAAGAAAGTGAGGCAAATTTCGCAAGAAAAAAACCTTTGCCGGATGATTTTTACTTTCAACCGGATATTAGCGATTTGCCTGTAAAAGATTACGCTGACCCCAAATGCAAAGCTGCCGTAAAACAGGCAAGAGTGCTAAAACTCGTGAATGCAAAGATGATTCGCCTGCCAAGCTCAATGACTAACCTTGAAATTAAAATGGATTACGGCGTTGCTAATCTTGAGACTGTGACGAACGGAGAAGAGGTATATCAAGGATTTTTAGAGGCATTATTAAGTTGGGCAGGTGTTCTTTCAGATAACGGAGACAACGAAGACGCAAAGAAGATTCTCGAAAAAGCTATTGAGTTAGGCTGTGATATAAGCAGATGTTTTATAAGCCTTGCAAAGCTGTACTTGGCTGATTGCAACAAAAATTCAATAGAAAAGCTCATCAAGCAACTTGAAAGCGGCGAAATAATGTCGGAAAATGAAGCGGTTAGAAATAAAACTATTGCAGAAATTAAGAAAATGTACGATAATATATAACATTTACCAACGCTAATCAAGAGTTAAAAAATAAACTTTTGTCATTGCGGGCTTGACTCGCAATCTTGTAGGCACATTGATTTGGCGAGATTGCGGGTCAAAGCCCGCAATGACAGTGATCTTATTCAACCCTTGATTTGCGTTACCAGTTATTGTACCGCCAATGAAATCATTTCGAAGTTTTGGCAAACTTTAATCTGGGGTTCAATAAATTACGTAGGAGGATGGCATAATGCAGTACAACCATCGTGAAATAGAAAAAAAATGGCGCAGTATTTGGGATGAAAACCCAACATACAAAATAAATGAAGGCAAAAAGAAATTCTATTGCCTTGACATGTTCCCCTACCCCTCAGCTGACGGTCTTCACGTAGGGCATTGGCGTGGGTATGTTTTAAGCGATGTTTTGAGCCGTTACAAAATACTTGAAGGGTATGATGTTTTACATCCTATGGGTTGGGATGCATTTGGTCTTCCTGCTGAAAATTATGCTATAAAAACAGGCGTTCACCCATCAATCGGAGTTAAATCAAGTATTGAAAACGTTAAAAGGCAGCTTAAAGAAATGAGCACGCTGTACGACTGGAGCCGTGAAATAGATACGACTGATCCTGCGTATTACAAATGGACACAGTGGATATTTATTCAAATGTATAAAAACGGACTTGCATATGAAAAAGAAATGCCGCTTAACTGGTGTCCATCTTGCAAATGCGTTCTTGCCAACGAAGAAGCGGCAAACGGAGTCTGCGATAGATGCGGAGATATTGTTACGAAAAAAATGCTTAGGCAGTGGATGCTTCGTATAACTAAATACGCTGAAAAACTGCTTCAAGGACTTGAAAAGCTTGAATGGTCAGAAAAAATCAAAAAAATGCAATCTGACTGGATAGGCAAAAGTTATGGCGCAGAAATAAATTTTGATATTAAAGGTTTAGAGGCTAACCAAAAAATACGTGCTTTTACAACAAGACCTGATACCCTTTATGGAGCTACGTTCATAGTGATTTCGCCGGAACATACGCTTGTTAAAGAAATTACTATGGATGAGCACAAAGAGGAAATGGACAAATATGTATTCCGGGCAAGCACAAAGTCATCTGTTGATCGTATGTCAGACAAAGAAAAAACAGGTGTGTTTACCGGACGCTGCTGTATAAACCCTATGAGCGGCGATTTGATGCCCGTTTGGGTTTCAGATTATGTTTTAGCGGACTATGGAACAGGCGCAATAATGTGTGTTCCCGGGCATGATCAAAGGGATTTTGAATTTGCCAAAAAGTTTGACCTAAAAATAGTTCAGGTTATCAAAAAAGAGGACAGCGAAGAATCTGAGCTTAAAGAAGCTTTTACAGAAGATGGCATAAACATAAATTCCGGAATTTTAAATGGTCTTAAAACTACCGAAGCAAAAGAAATAGCTATGAATCATGTTGAAGAAAAGGGCTTCGGCGTGAGAATGACGAATTACAAGCTTAGAGATTGGGTCTTCTCAAGGCAAAGATATTGGGGCGAGCCTATTCCAATAATTCATTGTAAGAAATGTGGAATTGTAACTGTTCCGGAAGATCAGCTCCCGGTTGTTTTGCCTAACGTAGACTCTTATCAGCCGACTGAAACAGGAGAATCGCCCCTGGCTTCGATTAGAGAATGGGTCGAAACTCCATGTCCGCAATGCAGTGAAAGCGCAGAACGTGAAACAAACACGATGCCGCAATGGGCAGGGTCGTCATGGTATTTCCTTCGCTATGCTGATCCTAATAACAGTGAGGAACTGGCAAGCAAAGAAATGCTCAAAAAATGGCTGCCGGTTGATTATTATGTCGGTGGTATTGAACATGCTGTCCTTCATCTATTGTATGCTCGCTTTTATACTAAGTTTTTGAATGATATAGGCGTTGTTGACTTTGATGAGCCGTTTGTTAAGCTATTTAACCAAGGGATGATTTGTAAAAACGGCACAAAGATGAGCAAGTCGCTAGGCAACACTGTTTCTCCGGATGAGCTAGTTGAAAAATACGGCTGTGATTCACTTCGTATGTATGAGCTGTTTGTCGGTCCGCCGGAGCTTGATGCTGAATGGGATGACAGAGGAATCGACGGCGTTTTCAGATATATCAACAGAACATGGAAGTTTATTTATGAGTACAAAGACAAGCTGATTGGATCTACAAAAGAAATGGAAAAAGCATGTCATAAAATGATACATGATATCTCTACAAGATTTGATAATTTATCGCTAAACACGGTTGTCAGCGGGTTTATGGAAAATACGTCAAACATTATGAGTATTGCTAAAAACCAAGGCGGAATTGATAAAGAAACTGTAGAGTCAATAATAATAATGCTTTCGCCATTTGTCCCACATATTTCAGAAGAGCTTTGGGAGATAACAGGGCATAAACAAAGTGTTTTTTACGCTAACTGGCCTGTTTATGACGAAAGCAAAATGAAAGACGACTTTATTGAAATTGCTATACAAATTAACGGTAAATTTCGAGACAACATAAAGGTTGATGCCGGAATTTCAAAAGAGGATGCACTAAAAACAGCCAAAGAAGCTATTGCTTCACGACTCGAAGGTGTTGAGATTGTTAAAGAAATCTATGTGCCGGGTAAAATTGTTAATATTGTAGTTAAATAGCTTCACTTAATGACTTATCAAGCAAAGGATGAACAAAATGAAACCCAAATATTATATAACAACCCCTCTGTACTACCCCAGCAGTAAACTGCACATCGGTCATGCGTATACAACTGTTGCGGTTGACACTATGGCAAGATATAAAAAGCAACGCGGATTCGATGTTAAGTTTTTGACAGGAACTGACGAACACGGTCAAAAGCTTGAGCGTGCGGCACAGGAAGCGGGAACAACGCCAAAGGCTTACATTGATGAAATCGTCAATGGCATAAAAGAACTTTGGCCCCTTCTTGATATTGAAAATGATATTTTCATAAGAACAACAGATGATTACCATAAAGCTGCTGTGCAAAAAATATTCAAGCAGCTTTATGACCAGGGAGATATTTATAAAAGCTCATATGAAGGGCTTTACTGTACACCTTGCGAGACTTTTTTTACAGAGCTTCAACTTAAAGAAGGAAATTGCCCTGATTGCGGACGATCTGTTGAAAAAGTCCAAGAGGAAAGTTATTTTTTCAAGCTTTCAAAATATGCTGACAGACTTATAAAACATATTGAAGATAACCCGAAATTTATAATGCCTGTTTCACGCCGAAATGAAATGTTAAATAACTTCCTGCGCCCGGGGCTTTCAGATCTTGCAGTTTCCCGCACGTCGTTCAAATGGGGAATCCCTGTTGAATTTGACCCGGGGCATGTTATTTATGTTTGGATTGATGCGCTTTCAAATTATGCCACTGCTCTCGGTTTTATGTCTGATGATGACAGCAACTACAAAAAGTATTGGCCTGCGGATGTTCATGTTGTTGGTAAGGAAATAATCCGTTTCCACACAATAATCTGGCCGATAATGCTCATGGCATTAGGGGCACCGCTTCCTAAACAAATTTTTGGACACGGCTGGCTTTTATTTGACGGCGGGAAAATGTCAAAATCCAAGGGTAATGTTGTTGATCCTAACATTTTAGTTAACAAATACGGATCTGACGCTATCAGATATTTCCTCATGCGTGAAATCGTGTTTGGTCAAGACGGCAATTTTAACAACGAGGTTCTTGTTCAACGCATAAATTCTGACCTTGCAAATGACCTTGGAAACCTTGTTTCAAGAACCGGAGGAATGATTGAAAAATATTTCGGCGGGGCTATTCCTTCTGAACAAACGCCAACGGAATTTGATAAAAGCTTGGTTGAAATGGCTGAATCAACTTGCGAAAAAGTCGAAAATCACATGGATAAAATGCAGTTTAACGATGCGCTGATTGAAATATGGAATCTCGTTCGCCGTTCTAACAAATACGCAGATGAAACTTCACCGTGGATTTTGATAAAAGATCCGGACAAGAAAAGCGAATTAGCGGCGGTTTTGTATAACCTATCAGAGGTAATTCGTATTGTTTCAATATTAATCAGTCCGTTTATGCCAAGAACAAGCCCCGCTATTTGGGCACAACTTAACATGAATGATTCGGAAATTTTAACCTGGGATAAATCAAAAACTTTCGGGCTTTTGCCTAAGGAAGTAACCGTTTCAAAAGGAGCGATTTTATTCCCTCGTTTGGATATTAAAAAAGAGCTTGCGGAACTTGAAATACTTGGCGGTGGAGAACCAAGCGCATCTTCTGAACCTGCACCAAAAAAATCCAAGCAAGAGGGATCTCCTGCTAAAAAAGAAGATGACGGCATAATAGCCATCGAGGACTTTTTCAAAGTCGAAATGAAGCTTGGAGAGGTTATCGAATGCGAACATGTTGAAGGTTCTGAAAAGCTTTTAAAATCACAAATAAAAGTTGGTGGGCAAATGCGCCAAATCCTTTCGGGGATTGCACAGTTTTACACCCCCGAAGAAATGATAGGCAAGAAAGTTGCTCTTGTTATGAACCTCAAACCACGCAAAATGATGGGGCATTTATCAGAAGGAATGGTTTTAGCAGCTAAAGATGATAATGGGAATTTATCGCTTTTAAGCGTTGATAAAGCTGTTGACAGCGGGGCAGAGATTAGTTAGGGTGTGTTCGATAATTAGTTGTTCAAACATGTTAAAAAGAAATGGAGATTTACAAACATATGTACTTTGATTCACACGCACATTATGATGACAAAAAATATAAGGATGACAGGCAATCTGTTATCGAAGCTTTAAAAGCGGGCAATGTTAGCTGCGTTATAAACGCCGGAGCTAGCATTGCAAGCTCTAAAAGAAGCATTGAACTGGCTGAAAAATATGACTTTATTTATGCGGCGGTCGGTATTCACCCTCATAGCGCAAAGGATATGCTTCCAACTGATATTGGCACTTTACGCAGTTTAGCGCAGCATAAAAAGGTAGTTGCCTTAGGTGAAATGGGGCTTGATTATTATCATAACTTTTCGCCTGCAAATGAACAAGCCGTTTGCTTTGCAAGGCAGCTTAAGCTTGCAAAGGAGCTTGATATGCCGGTTATTATCCACTCAAGAGATGCGGCACAGCCTGTTTTTGATATGATAAAAGATTCCGGCGTTAATAAAGGCGTTATTCATAGCTATTCAGGAAGCGCAGAGATGGCTCTTGATTATGTAAAGCTTGGCTATTACATAGGCATCAGCGGAGTTTTGACATATAAAACAGCTGATAAGCTCGTTCGTGTAGTTGATGAAGTTCCTTTGGAGCACCTGCTTATAGAAACTGATGCACCATATCTTTCGCCGGTGCCTCATAGAGGAGAGCGGAACTCATCTGTTTACTTGAAATATGTAGTGCGCAAAATTGCGGCTATTAAAGGTATTTCAGAGGCAGAAGCGGCAGAGGTCACAAGCAATAATGCTAAAAGATTGTTTTTTAAAAGCGTTTAAAGAGCTTATACAGAACTCTTTATAATACTGACCTAAAAAACAAGGCAAAGAAGTAAGTTTCGGCAAATGGAAACACTAAAATCCTAACTGCCGACATAAATAAAGCTATTCTTCCAAGTTTGTCGTAATTATTACCTGCGGCAATCAAGCCAAAAACAGCCCCGGTAATTGCAAACACTACTGACACAAAATCCAAATTAAATGATCTCGCTGATTCGATTTCATGCCTTTGGGAAAAAGTGAATGGCTGCCACTGATTTTCTTGTGCCATGCCTCGCATAAGCAAAAATTGAGAAGTAAATGCAAATAGAACCAATATCACGGATAAAATGGCAAAAGCCATAGCAAAGATACCGATTTTTGAATATGAGGATGGTGTACGCTTTTTATCCCAATCGCTAAGCAATGAATTTGTTTTGTCTAGAGGTTTGTTTTCTTCCGGATTGTTGATGTTCATAACAATAATTTCCTTTCATGATTTTGACTATTGTCTGGTATAAATATATCATACAATAAACTGTTGTCAATGTTAGAAAGTTGAAGACCCGGCAGCAATGTGTTATAATCGCTAAGATAAATCCAAAATCAGAAGGAATATAATTATGTCAACAGCAAAAGGAAAGCCCGTCAGTTTATTAAAGAAAGCCGGACGGCGTTATGGATTACAGGCTTTTAACGCAATGGCACTCGGTTTGTTTTCTTCACTGATAATAGGCTTAATTATCAGCCAGGTTGCACAATTGCCCTTTTTGAGCTTTTTAGCACCATTTAGTGAAATTGTATCAGCTACCTCTCCGGTAGTAGGTGCGGCAACAGGTGTTGCCATCGCTTATGGTATAAAAGTACATCAACTGGCGATATTTTCATCTGCCGCAACAGGTGCGTTTGGTTATATGCTCGGCGGGCCTATTGGGGCTTATATTGCAGCAGTAGTAGGTGCTGAATTTGGCAATTTAATTGCAGGCAAAACAAAAGTTGATATCGTGTTGGTTCCCGGCATAACAATTATAACAGGCTGCCTTGCAGGTCAATTTGCAGGACCCGGGATAGATACGGCAATGACTGCCCTCGGCGAACTTATAAATAATGCAACTGCGTTGCAGCCTATACCAATGGGTGCGGCAATTGCAACATTAATGGGTATGACACTTACAGGACCTGTTTCAAGTGCTGCCCTGGCTATTTCAATGGGGCTTGACGGACTTGCAGCAGGAGCCGCAACAGTTGGCGGAGCTGCGCAAATGGTCGGCTTTGCGGTTGCAAGTTATCGTGAAAATAAGTTTGGCGGGCTTTTAGCACAAGGTCTTGGCACTGCAATGCTCCAGATACCTAATATTTTAAAGCGACCTCAAATATGGATACCCCCTACTCTAGCCGGGGCTATTTTAGGTCCGATATCCACGTCATTACTACAAATGACAAATAACCCAATGGGAGCAGGAATGGGAACAAGTGGCTTTGTCGGACAGATAGGAACATGGGCAAGCATGAGTGATACTACCGACCCAGTAATATTGTTTACAAAAATACTTTTCATGCACTTTATTCTACCCGCAATTTTAACCATTATTTTCAGTGAAATTATGCGGAAAAAAGGATGGATTCGCTTTGGGGATATGAAGCTTGATTTGTAGAATATACTACTAAAAGCTTTATAAAGTGAACACAGATTCTTGGGAGGATGATTCAAATTTTAATCAACATAGGAATTCTTGGCGCACTTATTTTATTAAGCGGGGTATTTTCAGCTACAGAAATTGCGCTAAGTTCCGTTAACCGTACAAAGCTTAAAATGAAAGCAGAATCGGGGGATAAAAAAGCTAAGAGACTGCTTGTTACTCTCGAAAATCCAACCGGATTTTTTGCTGTAACACAGCTTTATATAACTTTTATAGCCTTATTTTCCGGCGCATATGCGGCAAGCGCATTCACTGACCCGATTATTGAGTGGGTAATGCGCTTTGAATTGCCTGTTTCGGCGGCAATTGCTGAGCCGGTTGTGTTTGTCCTTGTAACGGTTGCCCTAACTTATTTCAGCTTAGTCTTTGGCGAATTAGTTCCTAAACATATCGCCTTAAGAAACTCAACTACTGTTGCTCTTGCAACGATAGGCTTTTTTAATGTGCTTTCAAAAATAGTCTTGCCTTTTGTTAATCTTCTGTCGGTTTCCGCAAATTTACTATTAAAGCTATTGGGGATAAAAGACGACGGACATGAAGATGAGGTTACAAAAGATGATCTTCGTATGATGCTTCAATCGGGCAGTGAACATGGAAGCATCGCAGAAAGTGAGCATAACATATTAAGCAATGTTTTAGAGCTTGATGACAAAACAGTTAAAGATGTATGTGTGCATAGAATAGACGTTGTTGGTATCCCGGTTGATGCGGATTTTAATGAAATATTAGACGTTCTGGTAAATGAACAATATTCAAGAATACCGGTTTATGAAGAGAGTGTTGACCGCATAATCGGTATTTTGCATATGAAAGATGTAATGAAGTATATGGTTGAAAATCCGGATACAACCGGGTTTGATATTAAACATCTCCTGCGGGAACCCTATTTTGCATCATCATTTAAGAAAACGAATGAATTACTTATCGAAATGCAGAAAAAACGGGTTTATATGGCAATTGTTGTTGATGAGTACGGTGGAGTTATGGGCATTGTTACGATAGAAGACTTAGTAGAAGAAATTGTAGGAAGCATTTTAGACGAACATGATACCGACGAACCTTCAGATATTCTGTCCACTGATGACAATGTTTTTGTAATACAAGGGACAACAGATTGTGAAAAAGTTAAAAATTATTTCGGAACAGACTTACCGGTTGATGAATACGACACCTTAAGCGGCTTTCTAATAGGACAGCTAAAAAGAATTCCCTCCGAAGATGAAAAGCCGGAAATAAGATATGGCAATCTTTTATTTAAAGTTGAAAGCGTACAAGAAAAACGGATTGCTAAAGTAGTTGTTTCTGTGATTTCTGATGATATTAGTGAAGAAGAGAACGATGAATTAGGGATGGATATATGACAGCTATTTTAAAGAAATTTTTCATACGTCTGTTTTCGACTCAATACATGGTTAAAGAAAGCTTAAAGCGTGGAGAAATAACGCCTAACGACGAGGCTTACAGAGTTTCGTTTAAAATTGCATTACCCGCTGTCGCTGATATGGTTTCGGTTAACTTAATCGGGATTTTAAGTATGCTAATGGTCGGAAGGCTTGGACCTCATGCTGTTGCTGCCGTTGGTCTTACACAACAACCAAGAATGATATTTATGGCGATATTTTTTGCGCTTAACATCGGCGTAACAGCTATAGTTTCACGTCGTAAAGGGGAAAATAATCAAGACTCTGCCCGGTTGTGCTTACGTCAGACAATTATGATCGGTGTAATACTTTCATCAATATTGTCTGTAGTGGCGTTTTTTTCATCTGAATTTATGATGCGTTTTGCAGGTGCAAACGAAGATACACTTCTTGCATCAACTCAATACTTCCGGATATTAGCGGCAGGGCTTATGTTTCAAGCTCTGTCGATTATGATTTGTGCGGCACAGCGAGGGGTTGGTAATACAAAAGTTACTATGTATGTTAACCTGGCAGCAATTGCAGTAACGGTTATGTTTAATTTTTTACTTATCGAAGGGCGTCTAGGCTTTCCGCGCCTTGAAATGCAAGGGGCGGCAATTGCTGTTTTAATTGGTCATGCGGTAGGTTTTTTGATGGCAGTTCATTCAATAGTGAAAAAAAGTTCATATCTTCGTGTTTCAATAAAAGACAAATGGCTGCCTGACAGGGAAATGCTTAGATCACTCTCTAGAATAACAAGCGGCTCAATGGTAGAGCAGGTAGCAATTAGAGTAGGGTTTTTCGCATATGCGATAATAATTGCGGGGCTTGGTACAGAAGCACTAGCAGCACATCATATAGCAATGCAGCTTCTTACGATTTCTTTTGCATTTGCAGACGGCGTAGGAGCTGCAACAACCGCTCTCGTTGGTCAAAATCTTGGAAAAGGCAGACCTGATCTTGCTATAATGTATGGTAATATCGGTCAAAGATTTGCTATGGTTATTTCAATAGCTCTTATGATACTATCGCTTTTAGGGCATACGTTCTTTCCATCTTTGTTTACAGACGACCAAAGCGTAATCGCCGCAACCTCAACAATTGTAATAATTTTAGCCTTTTTGCAGCCTCTTCAAATGTCACAATTAGTAATGGCGGGAAGCTTACGAGGCGCAGGTGATGTTAAGTATGTTGCATTTACAATGTTATTAACAATAGCATTGATACGCCCTCTAGTCAGTGCTCTTTTAATTTATGTATTCGGGTTCGGACTTGTAGGTGCATGGCTTGCCATTGCTGTGGATCAAGTCGCAAGGCTTGTTATGCTGTATACTAGGTTTTCACGAGGAAAGTGGATTCATCTTAGAGTATAATCCTAAATATCATCAAACTTCACCCCAAATATCACAGAAAACATCAACAATTGCCGGGTCAAAATGAAGCCCTCTTTCTTCCGAAATAATCTTTATAGCGTGATCTTTTGTAAACGCATCTTTATAAGACCTTTTTGATATAAGCGCATCGTATACATCAACAATAGCCATAATTCGCCCTTGTAACGATATTTCCTCCCCTTTTAAACCTTCCGGATAACCTGTTCCGTTCCAACGCTCATGATGAGAAAATGCAAATATTTTTGCATTGTTCAAAAATACATTTTCACCGCTTCTTGCAACTATTTTCTCTATTATGCTCTTACCGGCAAGCGCATGGTTTTTCATAATCTCAAACTCTTCAAGTGTAAGTTTATCAGGTTTTTTTAAGATGGCATCAGGAGTATTAATCTTACCGACATCATGAAGCAAGGAACATTCCGCAATCAAATCAAAGTCCCAGTCTTTTATTTGATCATAATAAACCTTATTTTCAAGCATCTTCTCAAGCATCATTTTAACAAGCCGACTTGTACGACCTAAATGACCACCTGTTGTTTCATCTCTGTTTTCAACAATATCCGCCAATACAAAAATTAGGTCTTGATTTGCACTGTAAAGCTGTGCTGTACGTTCTATAACTAGCCCGCTTATATCTATATGATGTTTTACACGATGAAGCAAAACCGCCGGGTTAAACGGTTTTGTTATAAAGTCAACAACGCCTAATTCTAAAGCTTCTATTTCTGTTTGATGGTCAGTTTTTGCAGTAAGGAAGATAACGGGAATACTTTTATATCTATCGCTGTTTTTCAGAAACCGAAGAACTTCGAAACCGTCCATTTCCGGCATTTCAATGTCTAACAAAATTAAGTCCGGTCTAACTTTTTCTAAAATAGAAATAGCCTTGCTTCCTGACGGTATAGTCATAACTGTGTAATGAGGATTTAGTGTTTCTGCGGCTCTTGTCAAATTGCTTAAGCTATCATCAACAACAAAAATAGTTTTTTTCATTTATTTTTTCCCCTCTTCTTATAACATTGAAATTTAAAAGCATGTACAGCATTAAAACGTCGCAAGACAACTCTTTAAGTTCCAATTAGCCCCTCCGCTGTTTGTTTTGCAAGCAGTGCCGCATCTTCATAATCAGAAAGAAGCAAATGCTTATCAATTTCACTAAGGATTTTTTTTGTCTGATTAGAAATAGGAATTTCTTTCAATTGGCTCATTAAACCTTGAACAGAAGCTATGTCATAAGCTTCACAAGCTTCCGAAATTCCCACTAAATGTCGTGATATTAAAGCAACATTTTCATCCTGCTCAAGATCAGACTCTTCTTTTTCTGACCGCCTTTTATATGAGCGTGTTATATCCTTAACACTGTTTAAAAATGCTGTTGTTCTATCTTTTATCAATTCTGAGTCTTCATTACGCCCCGCTTCTTCTAAAACTGCCGCAGCTTTTGAAAGCTCCCATTGACCAATATTAGCTAGAGCACTCTTAATTGCATGAGTCTGTATTGTGTAAATTTTGTAATTGCTGTAACATAGCTTATCTGCCTTTGTTAAAGGTTCTACCGTTTCAATAAACTTTCCGGCGTCGATCAAAAATGATTCTATCAACTGGTCGGATATATCAATATTCTCTTCTTGATACTTATCAAAGTTTGGATATTGCGCTCTCGCAGCAGCGATAACATCTGCCGGCTGTTTATCATATATAAAACGTCTTAAACACACATCCATTCTTTCCGGGTCAAGCGGTTTAGAAACAAAGTCCGAAAAGCCATTTTCAAGGAACATTTTTGAAGCACCAAAAGTTGCATTGGCGGTAAGGGCTACAATAGGGCTAATATATCCCATATCCCGCAATATTTTTGTTGCTTGAACCCCGTCCATTACAGGCATCATATGATCCATAAATACAATGTCATATACTTGACCTTTTTTAATCAACTCAATAGCTTCCATTGCGCTGTCTGCTGTTTCAACAGCAACTTTGTAAGGGAAAAGAAACCCTTTAGCAACAAATAAGTTAGATTCAACATCATCTACAACTAATACCCTGCCATAAGGCATCGGTTCAGGAGCTTTTATTGATTTGCGCCTTAAAGTAATTCTTGTTGCTTCCAAGTTTTGCAGGCTTTGCGCCGCTTCTGTACCTAAAACTTCTCTTCCTTCGATTTTTTGGGGTATACGCACAGTAAATCTAGACCCTTTACCGGGCTCGCTTTCAGCTTCAATACTGCCGCCCATCATTTTTACAAGAGAATGCGTAATCGTCATACCAAGACCACTGCCCTCAATTGTTCGGTTATGCTCCAAGTTGAATCTTGTATACTCCATATCAAACAGCTTAGCAAGCTGTTCTTCACTCATGCCTTGCCCTGTATCAATTACAGAAATAATAAGCATAGTATCGTTAACATCATCTGTCTCTTCAACCCTAAAAACTAAAGAAACCTCACCTTCAGGAGTGTATTTCATTGCGTTAGAGATAAGGTTATTTAAAATTTGCTTAATACGAAGTTCGTCACCAATCAAATACACAGGCAGGTTGTCATCTACTTTAAGGGTAAAGTCAATACGTTTGCTGCCAACATACATTAGGTTAAGTTGGACAGTATCTAAAATAAGGCTTGCAGTCTCATATAGTGCCGGAATAATTTCCATCTTACCCGCCTCTACTTTAGACAAGTCCAATATATCGTTAATGATAGAAAGTAACAGCTTGGATGAGCTGTAAATACGCTGGAACGCTTCTTCCGTTTCTTGATTATGTATGTTCTTTTGCAATTCAATTTCTGTAATACCCATAACTGAGTTTAAAGGCGTACGAACCTCATGGCTCATACGAGCTAAGAATTTTGTTTTTGCTTGACTTTCTTCTTCGGCTTCCCTTTCTTTTTTCATTGCTTCTTTCATTGGACGCAGATCATAGTTATATGTTGCAACATAGAAACCATCCCCTTTTGGTATACGTGCCAAATTGCAATCTACCGGAATATCCTCACCATTAGGACCTACCTGCATCCATTCCATACGAGCACTGCCTTCTCTTAGCGCAGTTTCCACATATTCTTGTGATTTTAATGCTGAAGGAGTGCCGCATGGTTGAAATTCCGGTGAAAACTCATCATAACGACGAACATACTCTTCTTTGCTTTCTACCTCAAACAATTTTGTAATAGCTGTATTACAATCAATTATATTTAAGTTTTCATCCCAAATTTCTATGAAAAATGGAGCGGCATCAATGAAAGCCTGGGTCAATTCCCGTGCAGACCGTTCTTTTTCCATTGCCGCTTTAACTAAACGCAAATCATTTTGGAAACAGACCAAGGCGGGCTCGCCTTGGTACTCAACACGTACAAGCACAACTTCGCAAGGTATAAGCTCACCATCAAGATTTTGGTGAGTGAATTCAAATTTATCGTAACCAACTTCCATAGTCTTGGCAACCCTATAATATACAGAATCTTCCACTGCCATTCCGCTTTCAGAAATCGTTGGGAAAATGTCATAAAATCTCTCAATTACTTCATCATGACTTGAAAATCCAAATAAATCAATGGCAGACTGATTAAAGTCAATAGCTCTAAACGCCGTTTGTCCATTAGCATCAATAGTAGGTTTTATCATAAAGCATGACATCGGTGTAGCACCTAACATAAGAGAGGCTCTTTCATCTGCCTCGTAAATTTTTGCCATTGCATTTTTAATCTCGCGCATATCTAAACTGTAGCCCAAAATCATATATTTATCGTTTTGGATAATGCGAATAAGCTGAGCATCATAAGGTATAGGCTCACCGTTAGCTGTTAAATGAGTCCACTCGAATCTTACATATCCGTCCTTCATAGCTTTATCAATCATATCAGCTAGCCTAACAGAAGAAACTGCTCCATCCGGCTGACGTTCACCGGAAAATTCCAAAAACTTATTCTTGTATTCCTCGAAAGTACCCACGTTTGAAATATCCATCATTTTTTGGTTGCAATAAACTAATTCTCCTGTTTCATCCCACATTTCAATGCATAATGGTGATCTATCCATTAACAATTTAGTAAGCGCATTTGCTTCCTGTTCGCTTTCTTGTGCTTCTTTTTCCGCAGTTAAGTCACGCAAATATTCAACAACAACAAATTCGCCCTTATGTTTTACACGAGTCCATGAAGCTGCTGATGGGAACAAAGACCCATCTGAACGCATACTTATAAATTCTGCTGCTGCATGTCCTTTTTCAAAAGCTTCTAAAATCCACCCGTCTAATAGTTCCTTTGAATTTCTGCCGTCAGGTTGGTTTGTTGGCATTGTTTTTGTTACTACATCTGCCGCCACAAGTTTTTCCGTCAGCATAAACATTTTCAATGCTTCTTGGTTACATTCAACCGAATTTGAGTTTTTATCATACAAACTTACAGCCATAGGTGCGGCGTCTAACATCATTTTAAGCCGTTCTTCAACTTCTCTTAATTTCCGTAAATCTGTAACATATCCGGCAATCATTTTCTTCCCGTCTTTCATTATACGAACCAAAGTTGTTTCTGTTGGCAAAATTTCTCCGCTTTTAGTTCTGTGCATAAATTCAAAGCGAGAAGTGCCTTGTTCCAAAGCTTCTTTCATGTGACTTAAAATCTTTTCATTTGATGGCGTTCCACAAGGCTGATGCTCCAATGAAAAATCAAAAAAATGTTCACAATATTCCTCTTTACTAGATAGTCCATAAAGATCCAAAGTTTGTCTGTTACAGTCAACTAAATTAAAATCTTCATCCCAAAGGTCTTGAGCGAAAGGAGATACACGAAGAAACAGCTCGCTTAATTCATGAGCTTCTTGTTCTCTCTTCATTGCCAACTTAATTTTACGCAGTATATACCAAGACCAGACCAGAGTAATTATTGAAAAAGCAGACGTTACAACCAAGCCATATACAGTAGGCAAAGTGCTTCGGAAAATATACGAAGTCGGAACACGGGTAACTATATACCAATCTGTAGTTTCAAGAGGCGTACTAACGTTAACCATTCCCCCTCCGGAATATAGCCCATAATTCGCCAATGCTTCAAACATATCAGCATGTTTGCGGTTTTCAATTTCTGCAATATTTTGAAACGAAAAATAATCAGTAGGGATTAAGCCAAGGTCAGGATGGAACAAAATATTACCGTTTTGGTGAAGTATAAAAGAATAGCTGTTAGGAATTATGTTTTCTCTTTCAATATAGTTCATCATAGCGGCAAAAGGTATGCTGATGGCAGCTACACCTAAGCTATCATCATAGTCGCTTATAGTTCGAGCTATCGAAAAAGTTAGGAAAGATAAAGCATCATCCATATACGGTTGTGTAAGCACTACCTGCCCCGGGTTTTCAGCTGACATTATGTACCATAACCGTTCATGGGAATGCCAATTATAAGGAACATCCCAATCACCGCCAAATATTATACTTCCATCAGCAAAACCAACAAACGCCGCCGATATATCCGGAAATCTTTCTGATTGCTCTATAAAAAGGCTCATTGCCATTTCCGGGCTGATATCTGTATTACGTAAAAGCATAGCATTATTTTCTACTATCGCCCCTTTTTGACCTATCCATCCATCAATATAATTTACAAGTGCCCTGTTTTGCTGTTTCAAAGTATTTATATTTTCGTCATGAAGAGAAAGGTACGACAAAGCACCGGTAACAGCGGCAAGAACAACAAGACTTAGAACAACTAATATTAGTGCTAAAATAGCAAAGTTATATTTTTTTTGTCCAAACATACAGCCACACCCCTATCAATATAACATAGGCGATTATAACATATTATTTTGCACGTTTCTACAAAAAATTTGATAAAATACATAAGTTTCCTTTTGAAAAATCTAGTAAATGCAAAAATGTAGTCAAACAAGCACTTGCATTTCGTTGATAGGGTGACTATAATCGTCTGGGAATAATTGCAAGATTTGTAACAGAGTCGTAGGATTTGCTAGATTAATTGAAACAAACTCCCCTTTCTAAACATACAATGGTATTAGAGCGTACGGAAAGGGGAATAGATTATGAAGAAAACTGTTTTTGTTGTAGATGATTGTATGAGCAGCTTAAAAATGTCTACGGATGTATTGTACCCTCACTATACTATAGTACCTATTCCTTCAGGAGAAAAAGCTATTGCCCTATTGGAAAAGGTTAAGCCGGACATTATCCTTTTGGATATTGCAATGCCGAAAATGAATGGCTTTGACGTATTGAAATATCTTAAAAGCAATGACAATTATAAAGACATACCTGTTATATTTCTTACCGCAAAGTCTGACCACCAAACAGAGATAGATGCTTTGGAAATGGGAGTTGTAGATTTTATAACAAAACCCTTTAACTCTGCGGTATTACTTAATCGTGTTAAACATCATATAGACATAAATAACTTAGTCCGTGAACGCACGTCACAGCTGCACAGTGCTAAACAAGATATTGTCTTCGTGCTGGCGGATATGGTTGAAAACCGTGATGAATCAACAGGCGACCATTTGGGTCGTACAAGCCGCCTTGTTAAAACGCTGCTCGATAGTATGTTAGAAAAAAACATCTATTATGACCATATCAAAAATTGGGATTTTAGTTTAATGGCAGAATGTTCTCTTTTGCATGATGTAGGTAAAATCAACACTCCTGATGCTATATTAAAGAAACCCGGAAAGCTTACAAATGAAGAATTCGAAATTATGAAAACTCATGCGTTGATAGGAGCAGAGATTATTGAAAAAATTATTGCTAGAAGCGGTGAAAACGTATTTTTAAACAACGCAAAAATATTTGCATTATATCACCATGAGCGTTGGAATGGCACCGGCTATCCATATGGCATTCAAGGCGAAGATATCCCGCTTCAAGGACGTATCATGGCTATTGTAGATGCATGTGATGCATTAATGTCCAAACGTGCTTATAAAGAGGCTTTCTCAGCAGACCAATCCTTTGAAATTATTGCAGGAGAAAAAGGAAAGCACTTTGACCCCAATATTGTAGATATATTTTACGATATTAAGGATGATATCTGTCAAAACATATATCAGCAATGATGCCTATCAAGAGTTAAAAAATAAACTTTTGTCATTGTGGGCTTGACAGTGATTCTATTCAACCCTTGATTACCCCTGCAATACAATGTACAACGCGGTTTTGAGTTGGAAATTTTTATTCCTGCCTTTGTCAAGGCGTACCGGAAAGGAGTCCGGCGGCGCAGCCGCTTTTGCCGTAGGCAAAAGTACTGACAGCCCTTGCCTTACATTGGTAAGGC
>Ga0131853_10004513_pt1 | contig 24937 bp, 13 predicted proteins | sample TergutLab28metaG_FD_92764 | JGI IMG/M metagenome (GOLD analysis project Ga0131853, IMG submission 92764) | Labiotermes labralis P1 segment gut microbial communities from Petit-Saut dam, French Guiana - Lab288 P1 (version 2) (version 2) | ecosystem: Host-associated > Arthropoda: Insects >...
ACAAGCGTCTGCCACCTGTCTCTATCCTGGGCCAGCCCAATCCAGTCCATATACCCACATTCCACCTCCTGGAGATCCATCCTAATATTATCCACCCATCTATGCCTAGGTCTCCCCAGTGGTCCCCTTCCCTCCGGTTTCCCCAGCAAGATCCTAACACCCCCATCTCCTCACCCATACGCGCCACATGCCCAGTCCATCACATTCTTCTTGATTTTATCACACGCACAATATTGGGTGAGGAGTACAAATCATTTAGCTCCTCATTATGCAATCTCCTCCATTCCCCCATTACCTCGTCCCTCCTAGGTCCAAATATTCTCAACACCATGTTCTAAAACACCCTCAGCTTCCTTTCCTGCACTGCATGTGAGTGTTTCTTAACAAAGTTTTTTTACAGGGAGGGTTTGTTAGCACCTTGCCCAACCCCCAAGCTGGAGGACCACTCCTCGTCGGCTGTCCGCGACTGCTTATTCAATTTATTCGCAGCTACCCTCCTTATCGGAGCCCATTTCTCTATCCGCAACCTGAGGACGCGCCACGCCGTGGTGACATGGACCCACTACATGGTTCAACCATGATCTACCAAATGTAAAATTCAAAATTTGGCTCTGGATTTTAGTAACAAAAAAGGGGCATCCAAAAGTGACACAATTTCATGGAATTCCCAATTCATTGGCTTCTGCATTACATAACAAGCATTACAATGCACAGTCTTTATTGTCCTACTTGAGTGCCATACTATCAACCAGAATTATGGCTGTTTTCTGAATTACATAAGGAGGATCAGAGCCACCCTCCCTACAGCCCCAATGTTGTGCCAAGCAATTTTAATTTCTTTGGACCCCTTGAGGACTTGGATAGCAAGCAAAATGCAACAGACACAAACACAAAACAAGCTGTCACCTCCTGGCTACAGACATTTGGCAGTGAATTTTTTTAAAACTAGGAAACATACCTTGGTGTTATGGTAGGAAAAATATACATAATGCCAATTAAAATTAATGCAGAGGTCTGATGTGTACCACCCACATGGTCTACATACAGCAAAATCGGAAGAAAACAGGCATCACAGTGTCTGCTAACTTTACTTTCTGAAACTTCTTGGTATTTGTGAAAGTAACTTTTTTTTTTTTGCTTCTACTCTTCCCAAATATTCCAACTTACCATATTTTGTAAAAATTTCTTAGCTAGTTTTATGTTAGAATGTTGTACTGCATTCAGTTGACAAGACATGAACTTACTTCTACCTATGTATGTCATTTAAAGCACCAAACAAGACAGGCAACATACGTATAATGTAACACTGTGGTGTATTCATGTCCAGTTTGTACCTCCTCAGCCAGCCTAAAAGCATGACACAATGACACTCAAACAGAGTGCTTTTAATTTAATTTAGTGTTACCTGCAACAACAAAATGCACTTAGGCATTCATGTAAAGTGCCAGATACTTCTGCCTGATTTTAGCTGCATTTGGAATATCTCAACAGATTTTCATAAAAATCCCCAATATCAATTTAACATAAATCCATTCAGTTGGAGCAGCAATGAGGGTGGATGGATGGAGAGATGGGCAGACAGAGAGACATGACAAAGGGAATGTGTGCTTTTGTGAGTATGTGACTTCTTGATGTACAAAACAGGTAAATTTTAAAGATATCTTGCATTTTAGTATGATTTCAGTAGAATGGTAAAACCAAATCTAAGTGCTATATGTGAGGCTGGGCTTTTGACACAGATGCCAAATAAGTGAGTACTGGATGCCTTTGATTTCAGCTGACCTGTAAATGCACACTGGATGATGCCGTGCCTTGCCCGAGCTTCATCCGTGATAAAGACAGTGCTCCCATTGACTTTCACCCAGTCTGTATTATCACCACAATAAACAGGAGGGACTGACTTAATGAATTTCATTATGTCTGGACTGTGCACCTCCAGGTGTGGGTGTCGACATGCCTGGCCTCCAGCTCTAAATTAAATAACAATAATTATAATTAGTCAGCCTTATAAAAGAAACAAAAAAATGTACATAAATAATATGTAAAGTAAATGCTACTTTAAAAAATGCAACTAATTTATACATACAACTGCTGCACAAATGTAAACATTTAGACACAACCTATGGGTAAAATCATAACATGGAAGATGAAAGTTTTTGAACATCTGTAAGCAAGTAAGAAGTTTTCAGAGACAAAATATTTTTAGAAAAGTTGCTTTTGTGCGCATTTAATTGTAGAATTGTGTTTCAAAACTTCTAACTAGTGGAAGATTATACAAGTGAACAATTACATACAGTATAACCATCTCAACAGTCCACTTATGCTTACACTTGCATTCTGTATACATCCTGTGAAACTACAGAACTATAACAACTCTAAATTAGCTGCTTGCTGTCTGAGCTGAACAGTATTGGAATGCATTTGGAAAGAGACATGGTAGATTACCCTTGTGATCTGCATTCATTTCTGAAAAACTGGATGTCATGAACAAGAAAGCTTTAAGGTATAGAAGTACAGTAAAAATGTAATGATAAAAACTCTAAATTCTAAGCAAGATCTGACATTTTCACAACAGTGACTATAAAAACATGTTGTTCTGGGATGTGACACGGTGTTGTCTGCTGGGTATGTATTGCTGTTGCAGAAGAAATTGACCCACATGCAGCTTGTTCATCTACCTTGATAATGCAAGGAGCTGGTTCTTCTGAAATATTTGTACACACCTATGAGACTATATGGCATCACATTCCAGAACAGGGTCATCTTCATAACCATAAATCTGACTGCAGGTTGGATTGCACTTCAAGCAATTTCAGTAGAATGACTTAACAAAACGAAAAGTAAGCAAGCCAGAGTGTCACAGTTAATTCAAAGAGCATATAACTACCCTTGGACAACAGACAGCATGGTCTAAAAGCCCAGGTTGATAAAAACTCCTATTCAACAAAGTTCAAAACTCTGTAATGTAATCACTTTAATTATTGACCAACAAATGCACTATATAAAATTTCACACTAAAACACTTAAAATCGCTCTGACATGTTTCAATCCTAAGATCATCGTGATGGAGCTACATTGTTCCTGCTAAAGTCATTTTAAAAACATTCACAAAAAAATTCCATTATATTAACAGGGTGTTGTGGCAGCATATCGTGTTGCGTAAGAGTACGTTGTTAGGAATGCGTCTGGCTATGGTGTGCGTCATGTGTTACATAGACTATGTAACTACGCAACACGATATGCTGCCACAACACTCTGTTAATATAATGGAATTTTTTTGTGAATGTTTTTAAAATGACTTTAGCAGGAACAACGTAGCTCCATCACGATGATCTTAGGATTGAAACATGTTAGAGCGATTTTAAGTGTTTTAATGTGAAATTTTATATAGTGCATTTGTTGGTCAATAATTAAAGTGATTCTACGAAATGCACGGTGCAACAATGAGGATTTGTAATGTAAATTTTTATTATGGCTGATATGATGTTACCAACGGCACAGTTTTATGCAGGTTTACTGCCACTAACATAGAAGTTAATATGATGATGCTTCAGAACTCACGAGAGCTTTTTCCAGGTTTCCACTGATGCAGAGTGCAGCATCATGTTTATCTGCTTCCTGTCACAATCATAAAAAATTAATGTTTTAATTCACACAAACACACACACACATATTCAAAACAACTGCAGTATAGGTGAGTATGAAGATTAAGTCTTTATGGCAGCTGATAAACACCTATAGTTACCAATGTTTAGATGGACTGTAGTGCCTCACCTCCAGGGTCAAGCATGTTCCTGATCCAGTGAATAACTAGTAAATGACCATCTTCATCACATTTTCCACATGTAAATGTAATTCTTATTTCTGGGGTCAATAAGTACAGTAAAGGTAAAGAAATAATCTCCAAATTTTGGGGACTTTATAGGTAAAAATTCAGAATGTTATTCCAGAAATAATGGAACGTAATCTACGGTGTGTCAGAATTTATTATATTAAAGGAAATTAATTCTGACAGGGGACACAACTTTCAGCAGCTATTTCATATAGTAGAAAAAAGAGGAAAATTTTACAGGATAGAGGTAATGTCACCATCCATCTGTCTTAATACAACACTGCAAATTTTTTTGAATACTTCCAAGCTTGTTAGAATCAGGCAACATAAATGAATTCCAAATACTTGGAATATATAACATGCATAGTAACCATGTAATCTCATCAGCAGCACAAGGATTACAACATCGCCCAGATACAGTGTTTACCCACGTAATGGATTAGATTTTTGCAAATGCTGACAAAACTTCCATAAGAATAGTGTCCAAGTTTTCTCTCTATAAAATTCTTTTGTAAAACATTTTAGCACTTGATAATTTCGTCCTTTTTTTCTTCTTTTTTCATTTTTATTCAAAAACCCCCATTCACTATTTTCAAAATGCTTAGCAACCATTATTCATTTCTTGATGGTTGCACTGTACCACCATCATTAATTGCTTACAGGCCACTTCACTGTTTGCACACAACCAATCAACAGTCCACTTGTAATTTGGCAGCTTTTGTTATTCATCTTTTACTGACAAGCATACAGATTTTGCAGCAAAGTCTCAACTTCAGGTGTAGTTTTAAAAGTTTTGTTGTGCTACATGATAGCGTATGGCATTTGTGAGCACTGAAGAACTGTGAAATTATAGCCCTGGGATGGAGGGCACACTGAGGTAGATGAAGAAAGTGCATCTGTGCCACAGCTAATGGCTTTGGACCTGAACTTTGTATATGGTCCATTGTAACTTGTAAGTTATTAACTTTTATGTAGCACCAAAGTTACTATGTATCAAAGTCACCCTATTATGAAATAATTGCTTTGGATTAAAATACAAAAGTGGAACAAAATAAAGACCCCCAAATTTTACATGTCTACAATAAAAGTTGATCTAAATAATTATAAAATATGAACTAAAAATTCAAATTTTCTAAATTAATTATTTTAATGTTAAATTTTTGGGATGTCTTCTACATGTTTCAAATCCAAGGGTTCATCTTCCAGGAAAATGGCTGTATATACAGTTATGGTATGGTATGTTTTATGTGCATGAGTATCAACAGTCTACTAGGCTGAAGAGTGTGTTCAATATGAACACACACTTCTATGAGGGAGACGAACATTCTGCAAGCAAACTGGTAGCACACAGCAGTAAAATATGCATAAGTCATGACCAAAAGACACTATCAAAACCTCAGTTACAAAACGTACCCACACACCTCCTTCTACTTCTTTTATAACCTAGACAGTAGCAGCCAGTTCCTGCTTTCCTTCTCTGATACTTAAACCAAGTAAGTTACACCAATACTCCACCATAATACAAGGCCTGTTCCTTACAGCCTAGATGTTCTATCCACATCATCAATGTAGCCACCACCCCGCTGCAGCCGAACAATTTGAAACATAATATACAGGCATCCCAGTAGCAGGAACCCATATACAAGTCGACGGATATGGAATGCAAATGTCATAGTTGGTACCAATTTAGCACTTCCACAGGCCTGAAAGAAAGAAAACTGTTTTTATATAAAATACAATCCCAAGCACTAACACCAAGTAATATTGTTGTGCATTTGTCATTATTGTAAGGAAAGTCAAACTTATAGACTGCATAAATCCCAGGTGCCAGGTCATGCAGCAACTAAATTTTGTACGGTTGTGCATAACATTTGTGGGTACTCGGTAATAACGGTGCTTCAGGCCACCATTCTGCCACCTAGAATTTTTTTAAAAATTGTGGGTCACTGCTGATACTATTAATTTAATTCTGCATAAGAATTCTTTGTTTTTCTTCCCAGACTGGTAAGCAGATATGATTCACTGGGTGATTATGACAGTAGCATCACAGTATTTAACCACATAAAACCACAACAACTAATCTGGATAAATTACACTGGAAGACTAAAATTTTGTAACATACATTCTTAAAAATTTATCTTAATAAAGTGGAACAAATTTAAGTGAAATTAATATAACCATGACATTTTATGTTATCTCCATTATTGGTCTAGAAACAAAATGAAACATACAGATAATAAACATATAGTATACAATATTAACACCAACTAGTTTCACATATATTTATGAATAACCATTTGTTATTTGATAATTCCTTTCCTACATATTTCAGTCCAAGATGGTCATCTTCAGGGAGAGCGTAGTTGCAGAGGAATATATTTTAATATTAAATGTTGTCAAGCATGTGCATAAATACACTAATTTACAGTGCCAAGTAAAAAAAAAATTGCTAGAATGCATAAAATACAAAATTGTTAGAGACGTTTCACATTTCTTTACAAATTTATTCTAGAGTTCAAACAAACATCTATCAATGTTGTCTTCTTGCAAAAACAGTTACACACACGAGCTTCATGCTGATGTTTAACCAGCAGTGTGCCACGAAGTACTAAGCCCGTGGCTGTGCTTATGGCTCGCCACATCATGTTACTTTCACAGTATCGGTATCTCATATTACAACATATTCATGTTTGTGAGGCACTCCCACAGAAACAAGGCAACAGATCTTCTCACATGACACTTGTACAGCCTATATCATTACACATAAGAACTGACTTTCGTTACCGGTTTAAAAGTGACAAACGCCTTTCCAGCATCAAGCTACCAGAAAAAAAATTCTACCTTCATAACACGTCATCCTCTACACACTGCAATCATCCAACATCAAGCTACCAGAAAAAAATTCTACCACCATAACACGCGATCTTCTACACACTGCAATCATGCGGAACTGCTCGATATTCAACATTATGAATGGATCCTTAACGATTAACCTGACACATAACGAGATATAAACTTCTAACACAAGCTGGCAATTTTGCACTCTATTCATAGACGTACATTCAACCTGCCGCTTCCTTCTCTTACACATTACATATGAAAACTATGCAAATTAATTCTCAATGTCGTTTAAGGCCAACGCAACCAGGTTCCGGCGCATAGCCAACCCAGTAGACATTTTTCCTTGCACGTGAAGCACACACATTTCCCTCTCAGCCAAACTTTATACTCTTGTAATGTATCCAGTGAGAGCTGTAGCCCGCACTCGTGAACCCTGATCCCCAGCTTTTACCTCTTTCTCCTCGCAGCCCCACCGTGCCTAAACACCAGCTGGGTTGGTGGTTAGAAGACGAAAACGACATGGATAGAATACTACGTGGAATCATGAAATACCGATGTACGGATCGCAAAAAGATGGTTGAACAGTTTGAAGTAGTACGGAATCGTCCAGAGGTAAGCCTTAAGAAGCAACACAATTTAAAAGCACTACAAATGTCATTTATTAGTTTATGTTCTTTACGGTACAGCAGCAACGTACAGCAGTTCGATCTGCCACATTGCGCATGCGCCACTGTATACTAAACACACTGACCCATACTAAAATCCTCAGTCGCTGGCGAAATACATATACAGAGCAGAGGATGCAGGTCGTGAGGAACTGAAACTGTATCGTGTCCGACGACACAATTTCAAATCCAAAACCTGAATCCGCAGAAACGCACCTGTGAGAAACATACATCTTGTCGAGTGAAACTATTTTTATACTTAAATAAATATCGTGTTTAGCCACTTATACGCTTTGTTCATTAAATTGTTCTTCTAATTGAGACTTAACACTGAAAAAAAAAAAAGATATTTATGTAGTAGAAATCTTACGACTTATCAAAAATTTCAAATACGGAAAAGTTACATATGTCCATAACCAAACCTGCCACATGTCCCATGTGTTACGTGATCCTACCCATTCCCTCCCACAAATTTCCTTTGAGTGACATTTTAATAATATAATCTCATCTACTTCTGGGACTCCTAAGTGGTCTCTTCCCATCGAGTTGCCTGGCCAAAATGTTCGTGTCTGTGGTGCATACACACTATGCTCCACTCATCTCATCCTTCTGTATTTGTTTATTATAATAATATTTGATGAAATGCACAAATATTTGGCACAGGATATTATGACAAGGTTTTCAGGTGTTTCCTCAGTCATTCCAAATACATCATGACCAGTTCCTCATTTATTTCCATTGCACATCTTAACCTTGCAGTTGTTGCTGTTCCATTAAATATCCCAAGGAAAAAAAAATTGACGATGATGATTATGATGTGTAATTCACATTATGTAAAACAAATACATGAAACTAATTCTAATTTCTTGCAGCCAAAAGCTGTGTTCTTCACTTGTATGGACAGTAGAATGATTCCTACTCGTTTCACACAGACAAATGTTGGAGATATGTTTGTTGGTGAGTGCCTTCACTCTTTTAGGTCTTTGAAGGAACAGAGTTCCCTCTTCAGAATCCTACAAGTGAGTCATGTTTGTCTGTCCCCTTATTCATGTACATACACCAGTATTGTAGGTATTTATTGACTATATTGTGAAACTGACTGAATATCACATCATTGGTGAACTCCTCATCTTCTTACTCCAAATTTCTGGTATCAGCAGTAGCAACATAGCAGGTATGAAGACTCATTAGATGGGAGCAATATTAATGCCATTTTTTGCAGATACTTTAGGTGTGTATGGTCACAGATGTTTAAAAAGTACACAAGTTGCATTAAGTTTTTTTTTTTTTTTTTAGAAACAGGAAAAGAAATACTTCATTTCATGACAATAGCTATGAGTCACTGTAACTTGCTGTGTGAAATTTTTTTGATGATGCATAAATGTCATACAACCTGCAAGATGCCATCTTCCAAAACTGTAAAATGCACTGTATCAACAGGTTTTCATGTTTGTTTAGAATACACTTTTATGAGTAATAATGCACTGAGAATGTGTGTAATACAAATTTCTGTTACAGTTCGTAATGCTGGCAATGTGATTCCTCATTCACAGCATTTTCTAGATGAAGCAACTACAACTGAACCAGCAGCACTAGAGTTAGGATGTATTGTTAATGATATCAGACATGTAATAGTCTGTGGACACTCAGACTGTAAGGTAAATAAGAGTTACTGATGTTTGGTTTGTGCACTGGTGTCTCATGCTATAAACAAGCACAGGGCTGAGTGAGTTAATGTGGCTACAAGTATTTTCTTTTCATTAATAATCCGATATCTAAAACCCACTTTTACACACTTCCAGTCCAGTAGAGAAGTCATAGTTATACACAGTGTTTCATGTGTGTGTGTGTGTGTGTGTGTGTGTCGATCGTAGTATGCAGAGGTACAGTACTGGCATTTTAGGAGGAAAATTAGTCTGAAAATGGTTTTAAGGTAATATTTTTCTTTTTGGATACCACCACTCTTTTCACCACAGTTCCACCACTGGTCCTAGCAATAAGCTTGGAAAATAAATATGGTGCATAGGCTGCACAGTTCATGTAATTTTTTTAAACAAATTATTCCACTATGGAGTTAAAGGAACATGTTAATACTGGATAAAATCGTATCTCACACACAGGAAGAAAAGGGCAATATATTTACACAGAATCCAGGAGAAGAAAGTTCTTCCAGTTGGGAAACCATAATCAATTGAGTTCTCCAGGGTTCAGTCATGGGACTGTTGTTGTTTTTAATTTATATAAATAATCTCCCATATGGAATATATCACACTGCTAAACCAGTAACAGGTGCAAATGACACACGTGTGCAAATCACCGCTAGGAATATTAATGAGTTACAAATAGAAGGTAAGACTGTTTTTAATATTGTATTAAATCCATATATGAGGTTTGAACTATATTTGTGCTCGTGTGAAACTGGCTTATTGTGTGACTATTGATTGTTCTTAGTCATGTTCATTCTCATGGCATGCTTTATATCCAATGCCATTGTGCTCTCAGGATTGATGAAAGTGAAATCTTGTATGTACGTACGTATGTATGCATGTATGTATCCAGAAGACTGTGCATCACTGGTATAGACCATGAGGTTTATTACTATACAGTAAATATGTGGAATGAATTGCCAGTCCATGTTGTGTTTTAAAGGAAATACTTGATGGACAAAAGGATTGTTGGCAGGGAAGTATCTGAAAATGGCGTGGCAACTGGATAACAGTAAGGAAACTGTAGTAATGCCTCAATGGTAAGAGTATGTTAGTGCAGTATCCTGGCATCCATCAGCAGGAACTAAGAAAGCCCATAGTTGGGACATGCTATCTTTGAGGTGCTGAATATGAATGTACCACCTGTAAATCTATAAATTATATATGGTTTATTTAATGGCACTGTTAGAATCTCAGACTATGACAAGGTGATAAGTGAATAATAATAAATTGGAAGGGATATTGAAGGAAGCATTAATCATATATTTATAGGTACTGTGCTGGAGTTGGCCTTGACTCACTCAGAAAACTATGAAAAAGCTCAGCCAGAGTATTCTCAAGGTCTTGCATCTCCCAAATACAATTTAGGAGCATTTCTGCTGCAGCTAACTTTATTGGTGGTTGTAAATCAAATTATTTTGTGTCAAACTAAAACGGTGAATATGTAATAGTCAGATGTGATGTGGATGTCAGATGTGAAATTCTGAAGAAAATCTTGCATTGTGTATTCCAAGTTACAAGCATCTTTGTTGTGCTTTTCAAATTCCATAGAGAGGTGAGGCAGTAGATAAAAGATAGTCAATATGGGTCATAGACAAGCAGCAGCATTGTTAGTGGGGCTGTTGTACTTTGTTTACATGATATCTTACCCTGACCTGGCCTTCTTAATGCCCTGTAGAGTTGAATTAAAATGGTGAAGAATGCTGAGCAATTTTTCACTTCTCACGACAGACCCATAACTCATAGAGTCAGTTTTGTTTAATCTGGCAAGTTAACATTTCTTATGACACAGAACATAGTGATGTTTTAGCTTACTTTTAAACAGCATCAAATACATGCAATCAGATGAGTTAATATTCCTCCCCCCCCCCCTCTTCATTCCAGGCTATGAATCTACTTTATTCCATGCAATGCCAGGAGTTTTCATCACAGAAAAACCGACGCATTTCACCCTTACGAGCGTGGCTGAGTGCCCATGCATCTTCTTCCTTGGAAAAATTTCAACAGCTAGAAGTTTCAGGCTATCAGAAACCACTCGTCTTTCAAGCAGAGACTCCAATGAGGAAATTTGTAGCCTATATAGATCCTGAAGATAAGTTTTCTGTTGCAGATAAACTTTCACAGGTAAATTATGCTAGAATCATGTTTATGTCTAGCAACCAATTGTGTTTTTTTCTGCAAGTAAGAATACTGATTACACAAGTAGAAGAAATGATTCTGTCTCTAGAAAGCGTGAACAAGTACAAAAGTTAGACAGAGCCCTTTTAGTCATATGGGTAACTTCAGCAAAATTTGGTCTTACAGGAGTTTAATATGTCAGATGTGGAAATGTGGAAGTATATGTATAATTATATATATATATATATATATACCCCTATATATATATATATATATACACACACTCTTATCTGCATGTTTTGTATGCATTATGTTCAACCAACTAACTCAGTGAAACAGAGTTCTTCTTGAAAAGCTATGCTTCTCAGCTGCTCGAGGAAGTCCCTGTATTTTATGGAAACAGAAGACCCTTTACCATATCCACATGAGCCCGCCTCTTGTCCCTGTCCTGAGCCAGATTAGTCCAGTCCATGCCCTCCAATCCTATTTACTGAGATCCATTCTAATATTAGCCTCCAATCTACTGATAATAATATGAAGAATTTATTAAAAGCATTCCATTCACAACCTAGGCTAGGGTGCTGTTACAGTAACACATTGTTATGCAATGAATTAGTAATGCGATATATGTCTCCACAAATAGAGAGCTCATAATGCTTTTAAAATTCATTTTCATAAGGTGAAACATTATGAGAAACTGACAAATGTAACCTGATTTACATATTAATTTTTAGTAATAAAAATATTAAAATAAAAGAACCCACATAATAGTCATACAGCACAAGAGCAGTGGTAGTTTGATGCATATTAAATGTGTGTAATATACTGTATAGTTTCCTTTGTTTATTATATAGTGTAGTTTGCTTTGTTTTATGCAGACAGTGCAGTATAAATATGTGTAATGAGAAATGGGTTAGTCTGCCTTTCATTAGTTGAGTTTTCCGAAACTTCAAGTCTCGTTTGCAACAGTCAGTGATACCAGTCATTTTAATGATGTGTTTTTGCTCTATTGCTCAGTAATCAAATCTTCTGCTTTAATGTTAAGCTCTGTGATGACACCAACATCTAATAATCACTGAAAATCTGAAGTATGAAGTCTGTAAAATGTCGCTATTGTGGGTTAAAATAACAAGAAATTTTTAAGTGTTTAACATGAAAACATATAATGTGCCAGGTTGTATAAAATTATATAGCAGCAGCTCACAGATGAATGGTCTTTTGTTTTAGTGTGTTGTTTCTGTTCTGTGAGTGTATATTTGGTTGTGGCAATGTGAAGTGCTGTTAGTAGTTATTATGGAATATGAATTACTTTAACAAGATATTGAAAATATTTAAACAGGTACCTAGAAGAGGTACATACATACTAGTTCAATAAATTGTATCAGAGAGCTTTGATATAAAATGAACAGGCTAATCAGAGTGGAGAGTTAATATCTGACATATTGCAATGTGAAGATGCAGACTGTAGGGAATAAGATGGGTGGGAAATATGGTGTGCATGGCATGAGAAAAAACGTGAGGATAATATTAAAATGGATTTTAAAAGAATAGAGGGTAGTCAGGATAGGGATGTGTGGAGGGCTGTTGTGATCGTGGTGATGAACCCTTGGATTCCATGAATTGTAAGAAATTTTTTGAATATCTGAGGGCCTATCAACTTCTCAAGAAGGACCCTGCTGCATGGATTTGGTTAGGTCTATAAAGGCACACAGTTACATAAATTCACAACTACATAAAGTTGAATTTGACAGTCTAAGATAATGTTTGTTTCAAAAACATCAGGAACCAAGTACCAAGTGATGCAGTGCCATATCCCAGCAGAAAAGATACCTGCATTAAATCTACAAATTGGCATCAGCTCATTTTTTATATTTATATATGAATGTAACATGAACTACAATAGGACATATCACAAGGAATCATATTTTTAACGAAGGAAACTAATACTTTTAATATGTACTAACCAATGAAAGATCCTAGTATGTGTGTGTGTATGTGTGTTTGCATACACACATGAAACAGAAATTCACCACTTCCTGTAATAATTCTCAACTTGTGTGTCATTGTACTTGTGTGTTTCAGGTGAACTGTCTTCAGCAGCTCCAGAACATTGCTAGTTATGGATTCCTGAAGAGACGCCTTGAGACACATGATCTTCACATACATGCTGTGTGGTTTGATATCTACACTGGTGATATATACTACTTTAGCAGACAAAACAAACAATTTATTGGTATCAACGAAGGTACATTCAGTATGTTAGAAAAAGAAGTTCTTAAATATTATTCATGATAATGACATCAGAAATTGGAATTTTACTAATGCTGTAGTAATAACCATCATTGCCCATTTCTTCTTAAAAGTATACAATTTCAAATTGTCTGCAACCTTTGCCATCCTACTCATTTTCTGAGGAAACGGTCATTAAGAACAACACTATATTTCTTGTGATTACTCAGTTTCTGGACTTCATTGTCTCACATTTAAAAAGGAGACAACATTTTGGAAACTTTGTTCCCATCCTTAGGTAAAATGGTGTGGAGGCACTTACTTTGCTGGGTTTGATGGAAGGAGATACTGCCAATCACCAGACCAGCAATTCAGTGGTCCATTGCTTGAGAACAGCACTTTCTGTTGCACTTGAGTAACTAAGGGCCTGTGCATCCTTTTAACTGAGGACAGAGAAAGATACATCCAGAAGCTTTTCAATCCCAAATACAAGACACAATACCATCAGGACCCTTTAGAATTAACCTGATTTTTGTTTTTGTTTTTCTTGGAGAATACATTGCATAATATATTGAATTTGTAACAATGATATATCAACATTTACTTCAGCTACTTCTCCTCAACTGAATAGCTTACTGATGGTGGACAAATAAATAAAAGTATGAATTCTCTGCAAACACATTCCAAAATACTACTACTATTACTACTACTACTACTGCTGCTGCTGCTGCTGCTGCTGTTGCTGTTGCTGCTGCCACCACCGCCACCACCACCACCACCACCACCACCACCACCACCACCACCACCATGGCTAGTTACAGGATCATAAATAGGAAAATCAGTGCCTCATACTATGTACATCACATGATCACGTGGTTCTCTCTTGAGTTTCCTGAACAGTTTATGTTCAGATTTTATCGTTGTACCTGGAGACAAGAAACCTTTGACACATGTTCAATCTTCATAATCTTCCAGCTCACAAACCGCATTTGTAATACTGTGAGGACCATTAAGTCTGTAAGTTTTTAGAATGTATGCTCTCTTGGCTAGGTAGCATTTATTTGTATCATAATCAAAGTGCCAACTGAATTTTTTTCAGGGGCTTGTATTTTCTAACATAACATTTCCACTACCCCATTTTTTGACCCAGAACTTAATATTTATTGACAGTTGCATATCTTTAAAAAATATGTAGATTTATCCATTTTATCAGCCATTATTTTGCATTACCCTTAAGTGCAGAAGGAGGCAACTTGACAAAATAATATGTTGTGTCTAACTAGTGAAACAGAAAGGAAGATACTACAATCCTCTATGCACCAAAATGAACTTGCCAATTTTAGAGCATGGACACATTCCTGTATATGGAGACTTTTTCATATGGAGATTTTTTTTTTGTGTAGAGTGCAACTTTTTATCAAGAGACTTAGATTTGTGAAGTCTCACTTAATTTTATTGCCTAATGTCTAAGACAACTGTAAAACAAATGACAAACTGTCATAACAGAAACAGTTATAGAATTGTTTTTAATATTTAAAATTTTTTACTGGAATACTTTTTTTTCATATTTTTCTTGCTTTACATAGTACAGGAAAAAAATATGTTATTGCCTGACTCTTTTGACTTGCCTAGTAGTTGTATAAGATTACTGTTACTGCTTTTAGGCGTATTCACAAAACTGTGAAGGCAACTTTTGGCTTCATCATGTTTGTCTGTCTGTCTGTCTGTCTGTCCATTCATCCATCCATCCATCCGTTCATCCATTTGTCGTCTTCGTGGAACACGTGGGCTCTCACTGGATGGATTCTCATGCAATTTGATATTTGAATATATTTCAGAAGTCTGTCAAGAAAATTCAAGTTTCATTAAAAGCTGACAATTATAACTGGTACTTTATGCCTGAATACCAGTACACATTTTGCATCATATCTCACTCCATTCTTCTTAGAATGAGAAATGTTTCAGACACAAATTGTAGAGAAAATCACAACACACATTTTATGTTCAGTAACTTTCTTTTCAAAAGTCTTGCCCTTTATGAGATAATGTGATATATATGGTAGAGCCAGACAGGCCATAGGTGACAATATGGCGCACGATGTGCTGTGTGTGCTGGAAAACTAAGGCTACAGATATGCACTTATAATATGTAAAACATGTTGCCTTTCCACGGCAACAATGGTTTCGGGAAAGTGCCTCAATGTTATGTCAAATGTACATAGCCTATCGTGTTATTTCATTCCCATTGATTGGAGTTTCATCTGCAGCAAATACTTTTACATTCAATTTGCATGAAAGGGGACTGATAATCCAACCTAATAGGTGAGTGGATGTAAATGTGATTACTATAGAAAAATAGTTTTTAGTTGGAGTGACTGATATTTCCAGATTTGTCAATACGTATAGTAAAGTGACAAATATATTTTTATTGTAAATGTATTTTTGTACAAAATATTCACATACATATTTTAAGTTTGTTCTAAATACTTTGGAATTAACATTGTGTATTTGAAGTAACTGGTTTAGCAAATCAAAATGTGTTATTTCTAGTGAGAATGAGATTCTTGCACATTATTAAATCTCTGGAATTGAAAGTTCACATATTGTAAAAAAATTTCTGCTAGTCAGCTGATGCATATATTTTTGTGGACTAATTGAGACAGGAAATTGTTCTGGCATGTGTGTTTCATGCAATATACACAGAATATGACCAGTGGCATCTTAAAGTCACAAACTGCAAGCACAGACTGTGTTTTGTAATTTTGTAATTTGCATGTATGAGGAATGTGCCACCATATGCAGTATCTTCAAAGTAAGAGAAGGAACAAAGTACATTTTCATGGACATGCAAATGAGAAATATTAATATTGTGCTCTCTTGTTACTACTGATATCTTAGCAAAGGGTGTAGTTATGAGAAAGCAGTTTGTAATTCTAAGTGATCAAATTTGCAGTAATGTCACTTTGTGACTTGTGTATTCACAAGTAAGTAAACAGTAATCTATAAATTTGTTAGCAGAAGTGTTTGCTTTTCACTGGAACTTTCCTTACATTAAACTTCACTGAAATAATGAAATTGTTTATTTCTTGTGACATATTTTCGCATTTGTAAATTATGCGGTTTACCTCCATAATACTGCCTTTATTCTCTCAACAGTTGGAAGAAATGAAACAGCTTTGGACTTGAATCCCTTCATAACTAATTATAGTCACCTAGCAACTAGACAACAAGACTAAGAAAACTTGGGGGAATAAGAGACTGTTTACTTCCATCTTAAAGTACTGGGACAGTCTCAGAAATACTGGAAATACCATACTGATGTGATTGAGCACTTGAGAAGATTTCACGAATGTAACAATATTTTGTCTATTGTGATCTAATTACTTGTGGCTGCTCTAAATATGGCCAGTGCTAGCTAATATGGTGCAGCATGTGAATTGTAGTCTAGGCCCTTGTGTTTTAGACCAACAGGCACTTCCTTCTCTCCAAGAAAAATTTGTGCCCGTCATAAACAATTTTATAACAATAATTATAGAGCCATCCTGCTTAGTTTATGACAATCTTAATATCCACAAATTTCAATTATGCAACTTTGTACACTTTGTGGGGGAACAGCTTATATTCTCTTAACCGTGGCCCTGTGCAGACTTGGTAAACCAATCATAACCATGGTGTGCGCTATATATATGTCAGTAGTGTGTGTGCAGATACATACATGCATGTGTGTGTGCCCACATGTGTCTGTCTATGTGTGTCAATCTGCGTTTGTCTGCATGTCCTGTTTCAAACGTGTGTTCTATGTCTTGTGTACATTTAACATCTCTTTCTGTCAACTTAAATCTATAATTTCCATAACATACTTGTAAGTAAAATGTTTGGTCTAAAGAAATGTCTGATTAAAGACTATTTTCTTATAATGCTTACATCATTTCTCAGAAGTTGCAATACTTGGGCTACTACATATTTAATGTGTTAACTCCCACTGCAGTTACAGTATGATACCAGTTTGCAGACTCTCTGTGATGGAAGTACCCTTTTCAAGTATAAAATTATTTTGCCATTCAATAATGTGTAAAATGACTGGAGCAAGAACTTGAAGGGGAATTTTGTAATAGAACAGCTTGATATGCATGAACATCTTTGTTGAAACCTATGAGATGTAGGAAAAATGATTATATTTCAGTCAACATTTTGATGCAACAGTACACATTTCATTCTTTAATTTTTTTTATTTATGTACTAACTGAATGATCATGGACTGCAAATGGTAACAGAAAGATGGAGCATTAAATTAGTCATTTAGTGTTACCTTCAAGTACCAGCAATATCGGATCCTATTTATTAGTTTCTTAGACCCTCAAGGTGGTCATTTATACACAGCCTCTCCATTTTGTGCTTGACTCAGAGATTTCTTGACAACATGAACTAAGTTATGAATTAGATTTGAGGTTCTCTTGGTCTTCAGAGATGCATTATTGGTACCATTCTGACAAATGATATAACATCAAAGTACAGAATTCCATAGCCTTAGTATTTATGTATTGTCCTGCTATATCAAGAATTACAGATGGTGTAAAATATAAAACTAGTGGAGACAGAAAAAGCAGACTGTCACAGACATAGGTATAATTTCTACTATGTTTGTCAGAATTCAGTATTATGACACAAATCTGCCCTGTCCTATAGGTTGGGGGGGAGGTGGAAGGAACGATGTCTCTTTTTAATGATCCATTGTACCAAGTTATTCTTTTGAGTCTGTTTTAGCAAGTTCATATGTCAGTCTATCTCCTGATATGTCTACAGACTATGATAGTACAGGCACTAATAATTTGATATCATGTGATTGAAAATCTCCCACTTTGGCACATCTTAAATTTCCTGTACTAATAGTACCATGCAAATGTATGAGGAAGAGGCAAAACTAACACCATTCAAGCTGTTGTAGGAGGTATAACTCTAACAACTAACAATCCTTTGGGCAGAGTAACAGTACGTTTATTTGGGTCGGATTCCATCCCCTGGTTGACGTGGAGGAATATGAAACATTGGTACATGGAGTACAATCTATCTCAGTGCCATTTTGCCTGCCATAAATCCCACATGGCCTGACCTGTGAGTGAATGCAGGTCTGTGCAATGAGAAGCCAGTGATTCACTGACTACCCGTGATAAAGAATGGCAACCTTTGAACTCAGCAGATCATCTGTATAAATCATAACATTTCTAGTTAAGTAATACTGTCCAATCTTCATGTACCTGGGCCTATCCACTGCAGAGGTCCAGGTTCGATCCAGGCCAATGTGTGTATGGAATTTTTGGTGGACAAAGTGGCACTAAGACAGGTATTTTATGTTTATCCACGTCAGTGGATAAACATCAAGTACCAAAAATATTCCATGTGTGTATTCCATTCATCTTCCATCATCACCACATAATCATATCAATCTGCAGGGTCCTTAAACAAAACACTCTCCCTCTCATTCAAATACTTGTTTGTTCACAGAAAAATGTGAAGAAGACAGTGTCAAGAACCATTTCAATTTAATGTTCTTAATACATGCTGATGAAGTTTTATTAAACCTCAAATTGAAAAAAAGTCAAATGTATATTTTTTACAGAATTTACAAAAAGTTACCCGGTTATCTGGCGCAATGCGACGTATTAAACCACAAGATATGATCAACGCCCTGCATGAGCTATACTAGCTAGACTACGGGTTGGGCGATCGACGGTACTTAGTTCGACTCCCGGTAGGGGCAAGAGATATTTGTTTGCTAAACGTCCAGTCCGAAAATGGGGCCCACCCAACCTCGTACATGGTGGATACTGCGGGCTCCCTCCCTGGGCATAAAGCGACAGGGGAATGAATCTGATCTCTCACTTCCATCTAGTGCTAAGGAAAGAAAGGTTAGGAGCTGTGCCTCAACTCTCCGCACGCCTTCATGGTGTAGTACTTAATTAAGAGGCACAAGGACAAGCTTACCTTACATGGTGGCTATACCATGCTGTCTCTTTCAAAGAAAATTATATCCCTAGGGAACTGACATAAAGAATCCAGCTACTCTGCCATTGTTGGAAGCATCAATAGAAGTCATATGTGTCTAACTCAAGAGTAACTCACTATTATTTTTAACACGATTAGAAATTGCTTCCTTTTGAATGCCTAACTTGGGTATCAGATACGTTAGAAAGTCACGTGGTACTAGATGTGGGGAGGGCGGATTGTGAGAGGCACCATTCATGCAGTTTTTGGTCACAAGTACCGACACAAACAAAGCAGAAGTTCTTTCAGGCATATAACACTGGGGGGTGGGGGGGAGGCAAAATCCACCGTAGGTATTATGAACTTTAATTTACGGATGAGTGAAGTTAGAAACATGAGGAAAGTTTGTTTTAACCAGCCCTGAATATAGATACACCCTTTCCCCCACTCACCCCAAATGCAAATATTCTACTATTTCAAACACGGAAAATAATGGAGGGGCATTTACACCCGTTCCCCCAAGTTAGGCCTATGCTTTCTAGTAGAGAAGTCAATCTTCAGTGCCTCATTTCTTCGTCGTTTTTGCCGACCATTGCCATTTCAGTTGTGCGTGTACACGCAACGGGTTCTTCACATTTCAGTTTCAACACCTACTCGCACTGCTACTTCTGCTCACTTCCTCCGTTCACGAAACAGCGTTCAAACATCTGTTTCCTTAGTAAATTTGCCTAGTATGATGCACAACTTGATTTACATATGGTGATCTTTAAAACGCGATTTTTTTAATCGCGGACCTTACCTCTCAGTGATACAAGCTACAGTTATGACAACAACTGCAAACGATTCAGCTGACTGTATGCTACCATCACAAAGTAAAAGATAAAAGTGTCACGTTGATTTCGGCCCGGAAAAATTTTGAAGACACTGTGTGTATTTTAGCGTCATAACCTCACTTCGGTGCAAATTTTCTCCTAACACCCTCTTTTCAAATGCCTTCTCATTCTCGCTACAGTGTTTGTAAGAAATTATGAGTTATGTAAGAAGTGGCAGAGAGAAAGGAAGAAGTTTTGACGGCTTTACAGACACGTCACTAGAAATCCCTAGGAGGTGCTGCAGAGAAAGAGAGGGAAAGAACCCGTCCTCTTGAGAGGCAGGCCAAGGGTTTGCTTTTGGCATCATCTTATCTTTGCACCCACAAGGATTTATTCTAGTTGGTCTTAAGTTGATTAAGGCACGTTGCGAAATGATTTTGTTCATGTTTACTAAAGCTACTGTATTATGACAATGTCCGTTCACAAATAAAGTAAGACATAAAAACGAATCATTCCATGACACATTCATTCTAAAATATGCCGCAGTTTGAAATTCCAGCTGCTTCTAAGGAAAGTACGTAGTGTCGAACCCGGTTATAACGACATCGGTTTATGCGACACCTCGTCTATAGCGACAGATATTGTGTGGTACCAAATAATTCCTTGCTGTTAACCATTATATTATACTCTTCGGTTAAAATAACACTTGTTTATAACGACAAAATATTCAGTTCCTTTCGTACGTTATAACTAGTTAGGCTGAATTTGTATCTGGGAAGAGCGCAATGAGCAGTTTAGAGCATTACATACAGAGCAACTTTGTACTTTATGTAGATAATTGAATATTGTCACTACAACAACATCTATAAGGCTATAAAATACTGAGAATGTAGACAGAATGAGGAGATAAGAAACGCTTACCGAATTTTGGTGTGAAACCCTGCGGAAAACAAACATTTGGGAGAGTATAGAGATGTGGAAAAATAAGATTAAAAGAGATCGTAGGAACCTTTGAGGTAATAATCAGAGGTGGGTGGAAATATCTCAACAAAAGTTGACCCTGTGCAAGTCATGAAGGCATACGGGAGGGGGGTGGTGGTGGAGATATAGCTCCATTCATTCTTAACCTCGGCACTAGAAGAAGTTTAGTAGTTAATCTCACGACTCGGCCGCTTTACCCCACGAAGCGTACTCCAGTACCCATTAAATAGGGAGCTGGTTGGGCAACAGAACCAATCTAGACATATTGACAGGACAGAAAATCTTTGCCTATCGACATTCGAACCCCAGACTGTCGAGGCAGTAGTCTAGCGTAACCAATTGTCAGTGCCATTGGCATTGTTGAAACGCAGAATTCTGCTGCTACGATGTTACTTTAGTCAGTAACGGTCCACACACAATTACTTAAAAGTAATTGTCTTAAATACGTACGGTTCCATATTACTCTGTTCCGGATTTAGATACGCAACCTGTCGCTTGGACTCTCCCGATTTTTATTGTAATATCTTAATTTTTTTTTCAGTTTTGAAGGACAACTAAGTTTCTTTGCTACCCAAATCCTTGTGTTTATTAGGTGATATGTCTTCCAATTCAGAATTCTATTAACTTCATGCATCTCCTTGTGTTGGAGAATAAATAAAGGCAGCTTGACAAACGTCAAAACACAACTTTATAAAAATTATAATTTAACCAGCTACATGTTTCGACCCTCTAGTTGTCATCTTCAGGCTGATATATGAAACGTACTAGGAAGTACACAGATCATGTGCAGAAGGAAGATCCCGCTACTTACAGGTTTTTGTTAAAAGTCTGGTATTGACATATAATTTTATTTTGAGATTAAAATTGCATGTTAAAATAACGAGATTAAAATTAAATTGAAATTAAATTAGTGAAAGCAGTTATTAAAATTTTAAGTTTTTAAAAATTAGCAGTTGTTGGAAATGGAATTTTGCTGGTAGATGCCATGTGGTTTCATATAACAGTACATAGCATATTATTAATATGATGGCTGCTATGGTTATATAGTTATATAATTCTAAACATTACCTTCAGAGTGACACGTACTACAGTGGGAACAGGACATACTTTGCAGAGTGACACGAAATACCTTAACGTCGAAACACCCAATACGTAGGTAATAAATAGTACATATTATATAAACACATAACCACAGAAGCTATCACAATATTTATAATGTACCATGTACTGTTACAGAAAACCACATGACAGCTACCAACAAAAATCCACTTCCAAAAACAGATAATTTTTAAGAACTGAAAACTTTATTAGCTGCTTTCATTAATTCAATTTAATTTAATTTTAATCTTGTAATTCCAATCTTCAACTTTAATCTCGAAATCAAATTATATGTAAAGAGCAGACTCGTAACAAAAACCTGTAAGAAGCGAGATCTCCCTTCCGCACATGATCTGTATACTTCCTAGCATGTTTCCATTATCATCCTGAAGATGACATCTAGAGGGTCGAAACATGTAGCTGGTTGTTTTGATGTATTTTGATGTACGTACCGTGCATTTTGTACAGTTCGTTATCCAGAAGAACACACGCACAACACACACACACACACACACACATATATATATATATATAGAGAGAGAGAGAATATTTTATATAATGTAAGAACTCCTTCACGTTGCAATGCATCCGCATCATCGTCAGGGAGTCTTAACCTTGTGTCTGCTAAAGTTAAAAAATATCAAAATTATTAAAATGACAACTCAATAAAAGCAGTAGCTTAAAATGTTCACGTGATCGTTGTTGTATGATAAAATCCACCTAATGTTAATAAAACGTAGAAGTTGTTGTTTGGTGGCTGCATATACAATGTGGACAGTCCTGTGTTGGTGTTTCTTGTATGCTGGTAGGATGTAGATTTTTATCATACAACAACGATCACGTGATCATTTTAATCTACTGCTTTTATTGTGTTGTAATTTTAATAATTTTGTAACTTTATCAGCACAAGGATAAGACTTCGTTAAGATGATGCAGATGCATTGAAACATGTAGGAGTACATACGATATATAAAATATTATCAATATGTATGTTGTGGTCTTGTTGGTCTGGATAATGAAATGTAGCTGGTTAACTTATTATTTTTATAAAGTTGTGTTTTTGACGGGCTTTAAACTGACTTTATTTATCAAGATTAATATTTTTATTCAAAATCTGAATAACAGGAAACAAATAAATAAATAAATACGAACTACGGACTTTCACTGATAACACTTGAGGCAAGTTTTCATGTAACGTTCGTGTAGTCGACAGATTTTAGGCTAGTAACTTGTGAGATCGTGAAAAAATACCATTCTAGTTTCTTGAAATATAAATTGGACGGTGGCGTTTCGAGAATACAACATTTCTGTAAGTAGGTACACTGTATGAGAGATGTAATGAAAAGGGAGTATATGTATGTATGTATGTATGTATGTATGTATGTATGTATGTATGTGTGTACATATGTATGTATGTATGTTTGTATGTATGTATGTATGTGTATATATATACATATATGATATTTATTTGATTAGTATTGTAACACATTTTGGAAGACCCTTTGTGTGTTTGGTGGATATGAATGGAAAACAAGGTGTCATAGCTCTCACTGTCTGATTCAAATATTTTGGAACAGAAGACATCAGTGTTGCGGAAGTAGCATTTTATTAAACTTAACAGCTTTTAAACCATTAATCAAAGCATCAGATATGAAAAATATGATTTAAAAACCGACAACACTAGTTTGCCCATATTTATAGAGATATATAAACTATCACTTACCAAATAAACTGATCTTTATTTTTATTCATTAATTATACCTTATCCTTATTATCTTTCTTTTAGTTCTGTATTTGAGTACAGTAATTAAACAGTTATGTTTACATTCTTCTTTTCCCCTACCGTGTGTAAAAATTTCATGATTATATTGTAATCAACTATGCGTCTAATTGTCGCTTTCTCTTTCTGTTAGAGGAACGCCGAGCCGTGATTGGCGGAGTGTAGAGTCACGTGCCTTACCCGGCATGCTCTACTTCGCGCGCTCAATACTGCGTGCTGCTCCTCCTGACGGAGGCGCGAATGCGTATACTGTACATAACTGACTGTCAGCCATGCAAAGCATGAAGGGAACACAGTTATGACTTTTTAGGGCATTGCTCTACTTTATACTGCAAAAAGGAGGATTTAACTTCAAAAGAAAATGAATGGTACGAGCTACTTGTCCAAACAAGCAATTCGGGAAGATGCTAATCCAAATGTAGGGAATTCTGTATTTGATATTTTCGTCACCTACAGTAACAACAACCTGCACGGACGACGGTTTATGAGGCCTCATGGACTTTATATTTATAACAGTAAGAATTCGTAGTTAACCTTAATATTACCCACATTGTTATACAACGTAATTATAATGATTATGATGATAATAATAATTCAGTGCAATTCGTTATTGTTAAGTGCGCTAGTGCAACAACCATAAGGCTTTCTTATAATAAAATTTGGCATTCGAATTTGACATTCAGAGGACCGTGCCTCATGATATATTCTTATAATAAAAACCAACGTGATGTACCATGTCTCTACTTTATTTTGGTAAACAACTCTACATGTTTCGGACAGACTTACTGTCCATCATCAGGGGTCTTAATACTGTATTCACAGCAACAGGTATTTGTCATACTGAAATTTTAAAAATTGGTACAATTACTAATGTGTGTATATATATATATGTA
>Ga0131853_10004515_pt1 | contig 24931 bp, 13 predicted proteins | sample TergutLab28metaG_FD_92764 | JGI IMG/M metagenome (GOLD analysis project Ga0131853, IMG submission 92764) | Labiotermes labralis P1 segment gut microbial communities from Petit-Saut dam, French Guiana - Lab288 P1 (version 2) (version 2) | ecosystem: Host-associated > Arthropoda: Insects >...
CATATTCCTGCCAGTTTCAATATGTATTTGGTAATCAATAAGTGAGTAATAGCTGTCAAAGTTTCAAACTTCTCTGGCCAATATCTCCGTAACCATTGAACTTTGGATATAGGTGTTTTGGGTCATATCGTTATAGTTTGACCTAAGGAACACACTCCTGAAGTTAGGTCCTTTCCTCCTGGGACACCCTGTATATGCTGCCTAATATAGACATAAACAAAATTCCACTCTTCTTCTTTTAGTTTTACACTTTAACAAATAGAGCAAGACCTAAATTCAGACTTCAGTCTCGGCACTGAACACCACAAACTGTTGTACGGACGTGAAGTTGTTGAAATTGTTGGAGAGGTTATTACCGTCGGAACCGATGAGAAACTCGATAGATGGGAAAGTTTCGCAATGCTGGAATATAATCTCTAACCGTGGAAGGATCATATTCTGACATTTGATTAACAGAAGATTTCAATGGAAATTTGCAACATGTGTTTGTAGTATTGCAGCAGTAAATCATCCTCACTATAGCTGACGTGAACACTGCGTTCTATCCATACGACTAATCAGAGTCGCGCCACATCTGAAGATGTGATGCGACACCGCTATGACAACCTCTTCTCTCGCAGCACCACCACCTTTGATTTCCTCAAGCTGCGCTATAATGCTCTACCATTCGATGCTTCAGATAGAAAGTAAGGTCAATGGTTAGTACTGCATTCTCTTACGCCGCATGCGGCATCTCAGATATGTTACGGAAGTTGGCAGAAAATTCGTTGTTTTATGAAGACGTAGGCCTACTTCCTGAACTTAAATACATTCCACATGAACGACAAAAACAGCACAGAAGATTGACCAACCGCAACGAAGGAAATGCCTGCATGCAGTGGTGTGTAGGATTCACACAAGTACTTAGACAAAAATAAGGAATGTAAGGGCATTGCTCGTACTCTGCCTACACCTGGCGAACCGTAACTTTATGTGACAAAATGATGTCTTGAACAGAAAATATTTATACAGCAGGGATTGCTGTCAGCTTACGTTATGTACGTTACTGAACACGAAAAAAAAATTAACAGACATTCCGTAATCAGATATTCTTTATATGCCGGTACAATAAAAGCGGTACACAGGGTTTATGGAGCTGGGATGGATCAGTTGGCATATAGACTAGCGCACGGCCAGGACACCCGGCTAATCATCGTGGGCCGATTCCATTTAGGGATACGAGATTTATCTTTGCTCAAAGCGTCCAGATCTGCTATGGGGCCTATCCGGACAACTGTTCGAGGATTACAAGGGAGTTCTGGGGTAAAGCGGCCGGGGCGTGGAACTGACCACTCCCATGTGGACTCGACGTCGCGAGCGACTGGGGGCCATGGCGCTATATATCCACTTTTCTACATTCCTTCAAAGCGTGCAAGCGAAATATACTGTTGCCTTGCTGTGCATTTCTTGCGACTCAAGCGTAGTACGTATATCTAACCGTATTAAATTATTTCTTTTTTTTTCGTTCAAAGTGTTTCTACAGCGAGTTCTGAAGACCTTACCCAATGACGTCCTGGTACGGTCGTCATAATTGTGGCCTAGGTTGAGTTCGTGGCGAAGGAGCGCGGGGTGGTTTTACTTTGGCTGCCTGAGAAACTACAACCGGTGCAAAACACCTGATAACAACCTGAATTACAGTGTAAGACCTACAGGACGTACCTAAACTTCACCCTACTCTTTCAAGACGTTTTCTGAAGGAAGTGCACATAATAATAATGTTTCTAATTAGCGACGAACAGGGACTGGATGCCCGGGGTATCGTGGTTTGACTTCCGCCAGGGGCAGGAGATGCATCTTTTCTCCAAAGCATTCAGGCTGGTCATGGAGCTCCTCAAGCCTCCTATTCAGTGGGTATCGGAAGGTCTTTCCCCAGGATTAAAGTTGACCACTCGCCCACATCTGTGACGCAGTTGGTTGAGACACTGCGCTACAAGCCGGACGGTCGCGGATTGACATAATCTTTCCGGCCGTACTATGGCCCTGGGGTTGACTCAGCCTCTAACGGAAATGAGTAAAAGCAGTCCCGTTACAGGCCTGGAGTGGCCCAGAGGGTTTCAGGAGGTTAAGGTTCCCAGAATTCGTGACAACGGCACAGGATAGTGGTAGGTTGTCAGCCTTACGCACCTGCCGCCTTTACCCCCAGGAAATGCTCCTGGTACTTATTTCTGTTAGAGGCTGAGTCGACCCCAGGGCCATAGTGCGATCGAAATGATTTCATGTCAATTAAAAATCCAGTGACACCAGCTGGAATCGAACCAACGACCTTCCGATTTGTAGCACAGCACTTTAACCATTGTGCCACCGCGGTCCCCAACAGAAATGAGTACCAGGAATATTTCCTGGGGGGGGGGGTGGTTAAGGCGGCCGGTGCGTGGGGCTGACAACCTTACCACCTTCGTGTGCCGATTGTCTTGACATCTGGGAGACTCAACCTCCTGGAACCCTCAGGGCCTGTCCAGGCCTGTAAGGGCATTGCTTTACTTTTCACTGGCCCGCATCTACAGCCGAGGTTAAGACGGGGTGGAGCTATTCCTCTACTTCTTCACACGCCTGGATGCCTCACACAAGGTCAAATGTACATTTATTTTAACTCTTCATCGTATGGCTCGCTTATAGCCTGCCAGCTGATATTTCACACGCGGTCACACCTACCAGACCGTGACAGCAAGGTCATTTGGCGATGTGTTTCACATTACTGCGTGAAGCTTTATTATTTGCTTCAGCAAAAAACATACTTAATGTAAATTAGTGAAACACATTTAAAACAAATGCAATTAAGATCCCAGCCTGCTTGTTTGAAAGACTAACTTCAATGTCTGAAGGATGTAAAAGTGCTGTTGACATATAAATATATAACAAGATGTAGTTTTTCAGAGCGAAATGGACAGACAAAATATTCTGTGCTGGATGGCCACTAAAACTTGCCAAATTTTACTATATCGTGAATTTTACTTTGGCTTGCCATACTCGCTCCCAAGTTCGGAATATCTTCATCGCATTTATTACTAAAAGGGGTCTATAAAGTATGAGGTGTTTTTGTGAACTGGATTCAATTGGTTCAGATTAGAGTCTACCGGCAGACCCAAATGAACGGGATAAATAAAGGGGTAGTTCTCTTCTGGGATATGACACCGTATCACTGAATAATTGTTTCACCACGTTTCCAGAACAGTAGTCTCATCGTCCAGGGTCGCGCGATAGAGAAGTATGGCGTCACAAAATTTGAGAACATTCTTTCCCAGGTGAACGACTATTAGCTACCCAATATGACCTCTGTGTAAGTTTTGAAGGTAACCAATAAAATGTAGAATTTGACTAGTTATAAAAACAAGCCAATATTTATAAGTCAGGACTCTTCTGTAGGTTTCTTAAGTCTGGTCTATTAACACATAAACACACCTAGCGACTGTGAAAAAGTCACTAATACCGATAATCGCAATTAGGATATGACATTCTTAAAATATCTTAATATTTAAATAAGGCAGGTAGAGCACAAAACAAAACTCTGAAAATCTTGTACAGACAAACTTGTTATCACAAATGTGTCACATGTAGAACTGACCTGCTTACTGCTGGAAATTATCAGATATTTCAGACTTCAACTGTTGATACTGCAGTAGGATTCAGTGCAGAGTACTCTGTGTAAACCACTGCAAGTTCATCGTCTGCTGGTCACGGGGTAACTGACTTTATCTTTCGAGATACAATCTCGTAATATACCACAATGGGTGTAGTGAGAGCTTTTTTCTAATGATAAATCCGATGGCCACAGAGGGGAAGTCTGAGATGCTATGACACTTGCTATGGGTTCTTCCAAGTCTCCGCCTTCCTTTCCCTCCGAATTGCTACTACATTTGTCCCGTCGGTGCTGACTGTCCTTCCTCTGAATTGCCTTCAGTCTACGTAACATACTCGGTAGCAAACCAACCAACGAAGTCGTCTTATGCTTGATCAACGGACCGAATCAGTTTTTAATTCTTAAAGCACGTACTTGGGAGGAAAATTAGAGCATTTAGTGCATTTTTTCAGTCTTCTTTCATGTTACAAATTGCCCACGTCTTCTCCTCTTTACCCTCTCTCCGTCTTATGGTAACCCACTTCTCACACCCTTCCAAATAGCCGATGTTCCACTTTCCTTTTTACGCACAGTTGCTATGGAATGGGACTCAACTACCGCTGACAAACACATAATCTTAAAAAGCCTTCGTTTTTATTATAGTGGCAGACATGTCGAGGAAAACAGGGGAGCGGAAACAAAAAAGAACTGAGAAAAATTATAATAAAATTTTTTGGTTTGCACTATTCACCAAATAAGATTAGGGCGACCAGCTGGAGGAAGATGATGTGGGCAGGAAATGAGAGAAGCGAGAAAATTTTAGCCCGCATACTTGAAGGAAAGAGACCATGGCGTATGTGGCAGAATGGTAAAAAAAATGGCCTTGGTTGGGTTAGTGTGATAGAATATGTACTGGATTCGGCTGGCTCGGGATAAGGATCAGAGGCGGGCTGTTGTGATCACAGTAACAAACATGCGGGTTCTGTAGAAGGCGGGGAGATTCGTGACCATCTAGGTGAGTGTCAGCTTGTCAAGAAGGATTTTGCTGCGAAGAGTTATTTATGTAATACACAGCCAAAATGCGTTAAATATATTGCAAACAACCTGCAAATTTATTTAGTGACTTCGCGTGTTTAGAAATCCCGGTAATTTGAAATCATAATGGGTAAAGACAAAAATGTGCCCCTCTACACGCCATGAACGCACTTACGGCGGACAGATGTACAGTCCCGCACATTCTTAACTTGGACAGTAAACAGAGATGAGTTGTCAACGTCACGCCCCGGCCAATTTACTCCCGGAAAAGAACCTCAGTACCCATTGAATGAGAGGCTGGGTGGGCCCCAGAGCCTGTCTGAACATTTTGGAGAAGAAAAAAATCACTTTGCCCGTGCCGGGATTCCATCCCTCGATCGTGCAGCCGGTAGTCTACTTACTATACAGAATATGCTATCCAGGCTTCCGAAATCATAGTGGGACAATGCCGTAACTAAATTCTAGTTGTTTTCGTACTGTGCCTGTTACCTTGAAATGTTTTTTCGTTCTTCATCTGATTGTCAGATAAAATAAGAATTATTTACATCTTCCAAGTTCAAATAAGAAATTTGAAATTTTAACTAGTTTGTTAAAGAGCCAGACGGTTCTACGTACAAATAAGCGAAATGTTTTTATAAATAATCTAAGTATTTTTTTTGGCGAATGCTTGACATTTGAAAAAATGTTTAAAATTTTCAAACAGAAAGCAGTAGCGGCCCCACTTAGTCTCACATTTTCAAACAGAAACCAGTAGCGGCCCCACTTAGTCTCACATTTTCCTCCTAATCGGATTTGTGGAGGAGGTCTTTGTTAGAAATACAATGTCATAATTACACTACGCATTAATAACAATAATAATAATTTCACGGAACCCAAAGTTTCATTACCGCACTCACAAGCGTCCGCCACCTCTCTCTATCCTGGGCCAGCCCAATCCAGTCCATACACCCACATCCCACCTCCTGCAGATTTATCCTAATATTATCCACCCATCCACCTAGGTCTCCCCAGTAGTCTCTTTCCCTCCGGTTTCCCCACCAAGACCCCATACACCCCCCTCTCCTCACCCATACACGCCACATGGCCAGCCCAGTTAGCTTCTCAAGAAGGACTTTGCACCATGGAGTAAGTGAGTAAGTAAGTAATAATAATAATAATTATTATTATTATTATTATTATTCTATAATTGCCAATCAGTGTGGAAGTCTCCGAGACCTTAATTTGTTCTTCATATTTTCCATGGGCACGCGAAAGAATTTCTTCGGAATTTATAGAAAATTTGGACACCCGCCCTCGAAGAAGTTCGCTAACATTGCAGGTGACTTTTTCTTGGCGTTTTGGCAAGCTTTAGGCCCACTCTCCTAGAAGAAACGACCGAATTGTTACAGAAGAATGATCAGTACGTAGAATCTGGTTACAGTCAGAATCAAAGGGTTTCATGGTGCAGGCCTACGCTATATATCTTACTTCCTCAGTAAGTTCATGGTACCTGTAATATATAGAACATGTTAACCGTTTCAAGCCAAGTGATTACTATGTGTACAGCCAAGCATAATGCTTGAAACCTCTACATTTTTCCCACATAATGTACTCGTATGTAGCGTGAGAATCACAATGAACAACGATTGTCTGTGCATGAAACATGAACTGATTTGTCTTTATAATGGATGCACACTGCACTATCTGTGAGGATCGAACTGCATCTTTGTAAGTAATGTAGATTTAATTTAGTCTTTAAAGGGTTAGTAACTTTCACAGTCATTTGCGGATAAGGAGGAGAGCAAGATTGTACCAAAAGATAGTGCCACAATTGCCATTACTCGATACACACAGTTTAGTTATGGAATGCAACATGCATGTATTTATTCATACACGGATGCTCATGGATATTTATAAACGTTCTTTTGTTTCAAGCTTGTAGTTGTATCCATTTATTTGCACAATAGATTCTCACGATTGGGACAATTGCACGATAAACAGATAGCTCCAAAAGCCAGCACAAGGCCAATTATATGGGCTATATCTGTGTCAAGCAACGCTCCTCTCAACCAACATCTAATCTTTATAGATTACCATTTGTCCTGCCTTAAAAGAAATCAATTGGGCTTGTGCAGCCTAGGACTTCCCACTTCCACTTCCGAACTAGGTTGCCGATTTTCACGAAACTTGGTGTGTACATTACAACAATGGAGGAAATCCCAAACTGTTTATATCCCACAATATGGCGGACGCGCCAAAAAGTCAGGCGGCAGCGACGGTAGCGCCGCCTGACCACAGCGTCTTGAAACGACGAATTGTGTTAAATCATAGAAAAAATTGCGGCTTTTATCAAAGTAATACTCTTATCGAATGTAAAACGACAACATAGGAATGCGATTTGTTTCCCTTCCGGACCGATAACAATAATTAATAAACCTTCGAAGTCACTGAGGTAAAATTTGTCTCGCAGATGTACCATGATCATATCTTCGTATTTTGTAAGAAACACATTTTTGTGAGAGAGCAATTATTGATATGGCTACGATATGAATCTTCTATGCTATATCCGATATATTGAACGCACTTAAATAATACACCATTTGCAACAGGAATGGCAATATGGGACACGTAACGCTAGAGATTTATGCAACAGGAAAACAGGGTTTGTGAGGCCAGTTTGGAAATTCTTTTTCAAACTCAGAGAAGTAACGAATGACTGGGTTCATCCAGTCCACGGTCGTTAAGACGCGTGACTTTTTCAGGGACAAGGCTACGAGAAAGTATGTTGACCACTGATCGGACGAGTGGTTAACATGGTCTAGTTGAGTAACAATAACCCACAAACGACAACAGATCGATTTTAAATTAACTTCCATGTTGGAGTATACTTTTCTGTAAAATCGTGACAGCAGTTCCTATTAATACCCGCATCTCATCCTAAAGTGTCATCTAGAAATTTGTGGTCTACATTTCCCACTCTAAGAAAAAGTAACGGATGTGCGGAGAGATACGGAAGTGAATTACATTAAGATTGCCGACTGAATTTTAGTTTCATAACCCTGAATAAATATATGAAATTTAATATCGAAATGATATTAATGACGTAGATTAGTATATAAATACAACACGTCAGTCGATAAAACAACACTTTATTTATACACAAAAGTAGTATATTCTGTCAGGGCGACATGTTTCGAACTTATAAAGTCATCCTCAGTCCCTCCAAGAAGACAGATCCAAGAATTGTTTATGTTTATGGATCTGTCCTCTTTGAGGGCCTGAGGATGACCTTATAAGTTCGAAACATGTCGCCCTGACAAAATATACAATTTTTGTAAATAAACGAAGTGTTGTGTTATCGACTGACGTGTTTTATTTATATGTTATAACACTTCGGGATGGAAAACATCAAATTTATAGTCGGTCAGACGTAGATTAGGTTAAATGCTGCCATTCCTCAACCAGATTTTCCATTTACAGTAACTTCTACATCAACTGGGATTTTTTTCTTCTTCTGAATGTTACTACAGAATGTAGAAAGTGATGACGCATGATATTTGTGATTAATTATTTTGACGTACTCTTGATACAAGCTAATCGATCACAAATATACTACAGAAGTCCGAACAAAATTACAATAACTTATGTTACTTTCGTACTAAAGAAGAATGCGAGAAACGCGACTAGTGTGAATATAACTTACGGCTGAAACACAGTTTGATGCTTGAAATCCCGTTGTGTTTACATTATCAGTAAATAATCAAATATTCCATAAAAAAAAACTATCTGCTTGTTATAACATAGCTACGCGTTGAGGTCAGCGTGCGTGGTAGAAACACGAGGTAGACATGGCAAAAAAATACTACATCAATTACATACTTGGTTACTATGACAAGGAAATTAAATCAAAACAAAAGGTTCGAAGACAAAGATATAAAAAAAGAAAACATCTGATAACCTTTCTACAACACGAAATGAATTGACGTCGAACAAAAAAAATAATTAATGAATAATACGTATACCTCATGTGAACTCTAATTCAAATACACAACTTTCAGTGAGACAGTAACCACACCTCAACATATTGTTAAGTTCCGTTTAACGAAATTTCGATTTTATAATACTGATTTCAGCAATTAAATTTTAATACTTCACTATTTTACAAAAGACAAAATACACGATAGTTGCCACGGTATATGAATAAGTAGATAAACAGATGTAATTCTGAGATCTCACAAAGGTAGGGTAGAAGAGTTATGTTTGGACGGAATATTTGATTGTTTGTTGATGAAAAACAGTCTTCGATTATACATTCAGCTATAGCATCAACAATGTGTAAGACTACAAGCCAACGAATTGTAAGCCGTCTTCACAGAGACTGATGATTTCCCTTGAAAAAGTAACAGACCAAAGGCCTAATTTTTAATGGAATAATGATGATGATGGTGATGATGATTATTATTATTATTATGATAGTGATGCCATATTACGCTTTCGTAAAGCTCAAGCAATCTTTAGATCATTCTCTGAAAGTGCTACATCCTTCGACGTACCCGTTTTTAATGCTCCCAAAGTCCTCTCATGAACTACCGTCCCTCCATATTCCACAGCTAATTTGCATATAAAAAAACTTTGAAATAAATCGTAATACGTACGAAATATCGGCTTCAAATATCAACATTTGTTTTCAGTTTTTATGTTTACGTTGCTACCCTGCTGTTTTTCAACTTAAATGTACTTTGCGAATTCACAGCAATATATTTCAGGTTGTACGACAGATGAATTTCAAACTTAAACTTGTGGAAACTCTCATATATAAATTATGTATCACGATTCACATCATACCTCACAGAGAACTCATTTCGTGTCCTTTATAAACATCAACTTGCTATTTCTATGTAGGGAATTACGTATGTTAAAGAAAGTGGTATATTAGGAACCACATTTCTTTAAAGCAGGGATTTTGAAACTCAGTCTTGCGATCCACATCTTTTTCATGGAAGCCTTATAATGGACCGTAAACTGCCAAAATATTCAAGCTTGCAACTTTCTATATTTAACGACTTAAATTTATTCAGAAGGCAATAAAACTGGCTATTTATAATTGTGTCTAATTACATAGAATTTTTTTTTGTGGCGCTGCGGCCCAACGCGGGCCATGGCCTCCTCATTCTTGAGGTTTCTTGATCACACACAACGACGCATCACAGTCGGTAGGACTCCACTGGACGAGTGATCAGCTCGTCGCAGAGACCTCTATCTGACAACACACAACACTCACAACAGACAAACGTCCATTCCCCCGGTGGGATTCGAACCCACGATCTCAGCAGGCGAGCGGCCGCAGACCTACGCCTTAGACCGCGAGGCTACTGGGACCGGCTACATAGAATTATTATGACATACAATTGTGACTACTTGCTGGAGACCTGAGTTAGAACTCAAAATCTCTGACGTGTAAAGTCAGTTTTACTCATTTACGATTCTGGGACATGGGCACGAGAAAACAATGTGAGAATCAGAGAGTCAACGCTTTAAATGTTTATACTTCATCTTTTTCTAAAAGTTGCTCTGAAGTTTGTTGCGACTTCACAGTCCAATTTCTCATAGTCTGCTTACACATTTACGTTACTGCTTTCTGTAAAAATGTGAAAATTTTGGCATGTAGTCTTTGCCCATTCTGTTCAGTTTGGTTGACTAAAAATGAGGAGCTTAATGATCTGTACTCCTCACCCAGCATTATTCGAGTGATAAAATCGAGAAGAATGAGACGGGCTGGGCATGTAGCGCGTATGGAGGAGGGGAGAGGCTTATATAGGGTTTTGGTGGGGAAACCTGAGGTAAAGAGGCCACTTGAGAGACCCAGGCGTAGATGGGGGGATAATATTAAAATGTATCTTCAGGTAGTGCGTTTTGGGGTCATGGACTGGTTCGAGCTGGCTCAGGATAGGGACAGGTGGTGGGCACTTGTGACTGCGGTAATGAACATTCGGGTTCCATACAATGCGGGGAATTTCTTGACTAACTGCAAACCTGTTAGCTTCTCAAGAAGTACTCTGTCCCATGGAATAAGTAAGTAAGTAAGAATTCTCTGGGATTACATACTTGCAACGGACTCTGTAAGATAAAGAACATGACCAATTTGTGCACGCGTCCCAGCCTCTTCATTAAAAGACGTTGACACAGTGACAAACGCACGACAGTATTTTACACCTCACCGAAATCAGGTCCTTCTAGATCGCTGCTCAGATTCTGCAACGCTACTTTGATGCTAACTAAACTGACGAAACTGGGTCGAGTGAATTTTCTTTTCTTTGCCTCTTTGTTGAGTTGCACTAGAAAAAAACAAGGAGATACCGTTCCGCTTAGATTCTCTGTCACATCAAAATACTAGAACATGTCCTGTTTCTTTTGGACTTTAGAATGCAGAACAATCAGATTTATCGCCTTTCTAGAAGATTACTTGCCTCTTTACACCTCCAGTAGGCATAGTTACGCAGAACATATCAACCTGTACGTCTCGGAATGTTGCAACAAAATATTATTCCATACTATATGGCGAAATTAGGCTCAAATGGCAATTATGTGAGATATTTGTGACACTGTCACGAGGACCGCCGAGATAGGGTTCGGGCCTTGGCAGAAAAAATTTCGGGCCCTCCAGCAAGGGGGGATGGGCTAAAAATCTTTACACTAAATCAGAATGACTGGTGAAGACAGTTGCAGAGTGATTTGGGCTTATTCTGAAAGGTTTAATTTGTGTAGTTGACATATAATGATAGTACCGAGAAAGACAAAAATTTGCAATAATTTAGGGCCCAGACCCCCATTCCGGACAGCCGGGCCGGCTACCCCCCCCCCCCTTTCTGGTCGGCACTGTCTGCTCTATACAGCTTCCTTAAAACACGAAAAATTTCTCAAAACTTCCAGTGGCTTATTTGGGTTCACATAAAACTTTTAAAACCATCGTGACTACAAAATCTGTGACATTCAATTTCCGATGTCGGGGGGCTGTGACCTGGTAGCCCCCTCCCCGTGGGTGCGCCCCTGGTCTACTACATGTTAGACCAGTCTTCACGACCCAGCAAATTTATTTTAGTACTTGTAAAGAACAAATGTATATTTCTGTGACAGGTTTTCAGGATTTCCCACTCGTGTGTCGTGCTTTAGCCTGCAGCCCGGACACTACTCCAGCCTAACTGCACCTAACCTCCAACCTACAGCAGACCAAGAACGAAACGACCAATGCGGTAATCAACATTATAGTCGAGAACTCCTGATGATGGGTATAGTAATGCCCGAAACATGTTGAGCCTATAAGAAGTACAATAAAATAATAAGTGGCATCTAGTTGCTTTTTAATTCTTCAGTTATCACAGTGATGCACGGTCCAATAAACATCAAATTCCCTCTTCCTTTACCAACAATTCTCGTACTAATGCCCATTAGTCTTTTGTACCATCGTTGAGAGTAAATGTGAACGCTCAGTAGCTGATGTCGCGTCTCTTGGATCCAGAGATTACTCCTTGTACGCTGCACCGTGAAAATCGGCTTCTAAACATCTCTTAAATGTGCCGGATTTCACCAGTCCAGGACTAATGTTTTGCTAATTACACACAGAAAGAATGTGAAAATAGAATCCGTTTACCGTGAAATATTTATAACAAATTGCATGTCAAAGGAAGCCACCATTTGCAAGCTGTGTGCTTGCTAACTGTCACGACTCAGAACCAAGACATAAGATTAATTGCAGGTTCCGATATGTTGCGGGTTTTAGTGTCAAGGACGAAGTGCGAGCAAAGAAATAATGACGAATTATCCTAATTTATAATGAAGATATTCTAATTAGTTTATTCATGCATTTTTTTAGAATTATAATCACACACTACTGTATGTTACCAGGGTGATGAAGTCTAGAAGGGTAAGGTGAGTAAAGCATGTAGCACGCATAAAGGAAATGGGAAATAAATAAAAATATATATGGAATTCCTGATGACAAAATCAAATGTGAAAATGATATGGTGAATATCTGGATGATGTAATAGGTGTTCGTACTGAAAAAGCCACTGGTGAAGGGGATGGAGAACATGATTAATATTTTGGAGCCTAGTGGCTACTTTACGTACCACCAGGTTTAAAATTACAAAATTCTGCGTTCTGCCCACGGAGTGTATTTATATGTTATGTATAAATCTCAGAAGAAAGAGCGGTTTTTACTGTACACATTATAAAATTACTAGTTTTTACAACATAGACGGACTGTGTTTACTGGTGGTATGAAATTTATATTGAAGATGGGAGTGACAGGTTTCCCGAAACGTCGGTAACCAGCTACCAACCTTCGCTGTTTCGCGCCTTCAGAAGACCGAAGGCCTAGAGTAGATATTAATTTATACCTCGAGTTCGAAGCCGGATTCATTACAAAAAAGTCTAAGGTTAATCAATTGTCGGAAACGCATTTGTAAAAGAATCGCCTTCGCGTTCAGTCCTCTTAGTCGTAAATTAACTCGTTACATTGCAACTTTCAGCTTCTTGTGGCAGGTGAACGACACCCCAGTCCACGTTACGGTACCAAACTTTCGTCATCGGGCATTCTGACGACTTCCAGCGCGCGAAATCAGTTGGGTGTGTGATCTAAGTTACTCTGTCAGGGTCCACCGCATTCCTACACAAGTTCTGTTAGTGAACCCTATCACATGGCTGTCAAACTGAACTTGAGGTCGGCCAATAGGCCTTCCGAAACAGGCCCTCGCAAATTATTGAACAGGAAATCATGTTATAATGCTCGAAATAGTGTACCAGTACGGAGGTTAAATTTGGATTTATCGGATTCGACGGTTGAAATATGTTGAATTAAGTATGCGCGTTGCTTAGTAGCTGGGACAACAGAACCAAGGAGTGTGGAGATCAGCGTTGAGGAACTTCAGATCATGATCTGAGAAGAAAAATTTTACTGAATTTGCCTTCTAACGTATGTGTGTTAAAACAGAAGAAAGAAGACGCTTATAAAATGCAAATATAATGGCAATAACAGAATAGTTACAGACAGTGTTGTAGCTAGGTTCTGTGATACCTGGGATCGTGTCTTGTGGTCGTATCTAAGATAACCAGTTTGAGCGTTGAGTGAGATGATGTAGGTAGGTGTACGGTTTTGCAAATTAAACCGTAAAAAAGGTTCTGCGTACGTGTAAAATAATTTTAATACATTAGGAAATAATCTGGATTTTAGAATTTGCAGGTAATAGTAAAGTGACGTTGCTGATAGGAACTTCGAAATGTCCGCATGTATGTGACTGTTGACAGTATGCTTTTTGTACGCTGGAATTTGGGACTCCCCAGTATTGCCAACACGGCCGCGCGACAGGAAGGACCACGGATTACCTGGAAGAAAAGATGAGTAAAACTGCACTACGTTGAAGCAGTGCATTAGTGCCAACAAAGAGAAACGATTCCTGACGTCTAACCCACCACGGTAAAATTCAATGGACTCCTGTAGCAAGGTCGTGTGGAACCGAAAGCTGCTTGGACGTCGTTGCTTTTAGCCGGCATGGCTCAGTGGCTCTGTTTACTACCATATAGACGACAGAGAAAGGAAAATTTGCGTGCAAGTTGTATCACTTAATGAGAGTTATTAACATGTGGAAGAATGTATAGATAGTACTACTCAAAGTAATGAATAAGATTTTGTGTCTCTGGTCTGTGTGAGTGACTACAGAAAACTTATTCTGCACGGGACCACAAATTGGTCATACATACAAAAACACTGTTGCATCCCCATTCCTTGCCGAGTGGTAGGCAAGGGAGTTAGGGTTTTTTCGTGGCTAAAAATTCCATTCAGCTAAGTATGAGGTTTTATTGCTGATAGACTTAGAGTGTTCAGAACAAGGTACCAACGTTTGCGTCACTCTAATATGGGGATGACTCAGGTCCCCTACAGTTGAAGGTTGTTGCCAGAGAACGTACGAAGACAGAAGTCTGTGAATACACCCATGTTCAAATCTAGTTAAGCTGGCACAGAGCAGCGAGCTGCTCTAATTAGTGCAAATGTTGAAGACTCACTCTCTTCAGTACTTTGCCCTATAAATTCTGCACAGAACTCAGTAGATTATTTTGCTATTCTGAGTAAGGTTCACAATACGATTTCATATGCAGGTCCCCTGTTGATCGACTGCATGGTTATAGTGAGCGAGGTTCGTTGCACAGTCTCAAAAATACAGGTGCCATCAGAAGTTACAATCTACATTAGTACAATATGTAGCATAATATATGATTGCAATCAATCATATTCACAGACTCCACGGTGTCCCCTTTTTCGGATATCCAACAACATTGTGTAAATGTAATAATATTTCCACAGTCATTATATTTTCAAGCGCTGTTTCTCTGAAAACTTTATGTAAGGGTAAGAAGAGAGGCAGACGGGATTTTGATGGGAAAATTGAAAGACGAATTGGTGAAGACCTAGACGAAGGTGAAGAATATTAAACTGGATCACCAGGTATAGGTTTGTACAGCGTGCATTTGTTTCACGCATCTCGTCATAAGGAGAAGCGGTGGACTCTTGGAAACATGCTAATGGGCCCCACGGTTGCGTTAAGTTGGGATGAGGAACTATTTTAATCTGTTCCACGGAATTACAATTATACTTAAATATTCAAAAAAATTGATTACTAATTATCAGGTGCTGTGTAAAATTGCATTACAGAAGACTCATTAATGTTGATGGAATTTTATTCACTCGGTTCCAGCATTCCTACGGTGCAATTGTGTTCACCTCAAGTTCTAGGTTAATAAGTGCGCCAAACATCAGTGGCAAGGATCATTCTCTGTGTGCTAATAATCCGTGGCAAAGAGAAAGAGGTAGTCGGAATGCCTGTGATAAACTTGAGTCATCGCAGAAGTTTAAAAGTGGCTAATTCGGTGTGGTGTTGTTTGTGTTTTATGTTCGTCAGATCACAGTGAATAATTATTATTATTTTAAATTTCACAGACAGTAATAGTGTACGTAAGTTATGCTTTATGTAGTGATGTTTGACTTGTCCATCACGTATTTTTGATTACTTATTGGATACAGTGCATTGCAATGTACGAAGAACTGCATGACAAACTTAAGAATTTTGTGTTTAGTTGCTTGGGGAAATTGAGAGGAAGTGTGCAGTCGTTGGCAAGTTTTAAAAACCACTGTCCCAATGCGTGTCATTGTTGTACTTGGCGTTTGAGAGGTGTGATTGTATACCAGTATAATCACAGAATTTTTCTGTGTGCCTACTTATGTGTATGTTGTTGTGCTTTCTATTATATTATTCTGTAGGAAAAGTCACCAGAGGAGGAGAGAACACTGGTACAACAAAGAGAAGGAACTCTTTGCCATCTAAGATGAACTTTTTCCCACAGGAAGTAACAGATACTTAGCTCACCACTATCCTAGAACAGATAATCATTGCAAGTATAGTTTTTATAATGTGAAGGTAATAGTTATTTTGTGTAGTATGTGTATTGTGTTATGACATCTGATAACGCACTACACTGCATAATAAAATGTAGATCACCAAATAATTTCAAGGTTACAAAATTACAAAGGAAGGGTTTGGCAGGGCAAGTAGGATGCATGGGAGTTTTCAGAAATTATATACTTTGTCAGTCAGAGAAAGTGAATGGAAGAAGAAATTTTACACAGATCGTTCACAGTTCAATCGAAGAAATTAATTGGGAGGCCTAGACATAGATGGAAGATCATCATCTCAGATAAAGTATGATGGTGGTTGGATTGGTCTTGGTGAGGGTTCTTGTAAACCCAGAATGAATGTTCATTCTCTAAGTCAGGTCTGACCAACATGCAGAACGCAGCCATGTGTATAGTTTCAGCAGCACAATATACATACATACATTCATATTCATTCCCCCAATTCCATGGAGCTGGATTGCTCGCGAAATATAGAACACGTCATATAAAACACACAAAACAATCACAATGGAGCCATTAACACGTGCTCCTAGTCATTTCCACAATCCAAATACTTCAGTTCCAACATAAGAGTGCATATAGAATATTAAACATTCTTAAAAGGCTAGCATGATACATGAAAAAGAATTGTAAAATGTAAAATTAAAACTATACAAATAATTTGTTAAACAAACAACAAATTTGTAACAAACTATACAGTAAGTCTGCGTAACATAGTATGGCAACTTTATTAGCAGAGAAAATTTTTACAACCTGTGTTCATCACTTTTAAGACAGAACGCAGTAAACCAACTTTTATTTGTGTTTTATTGAGTTAAGTAAAGCCAACTACCTCATCATTCAACCATACTTTTAGTGTAACTTAACTGTTTTTAAATAATCACCTTCTAGTTAATTGAATCCCCTCCAGCCCTCTTTCAAAATATGTATACACACGTGTAACCCTCAGGTGAGCCCTTAAGGCATACTGTGGCCCTTCTGTGGGTTGAAGTTGGCCATCTCTTCTCAAAATTTGTCTCTCTTGGACATTTGATATAATTCCTATGGACTGTATTTTATTATACACGGTAAATTATAATTCTAATATGCCTTTAAACTTACGTTATACAGAAACATGGTACAGTGTTGATGTAACTGTCCTTTATTTGTTGTGCACTTTGAAATCTTCCATACTTAAAGAATGTGTATACCTAATTGCCATCTGTTATTTATATTCTGTTACTTAATTAGTACATGTATGAATTCACGTATTTTGTTATGGTGCACTGTGTGTCTCTAGTAGGATTGACATGCTGATGCGTGGTTTAGTTGCATTAGTGTTTCTGACATTGATGAAGTACCTGAACACTCAGCATGTTCCTTTGCAAAGTTTATATCCATGGTGTTACAATGCAGGAGACCATAATGTGAACATATATATTCAAATGTATGTTTATATAGATCCAGCACTGGCCCTCTGCCCATTTTGGTTACCTTAGTGCCCACTGATGTACATATTTTCAACAGTAAAGTGTTAAGGGAAGAACAAAGAAGTGTTCTACTATTATTTATCATTGATTAAAATAAGAATTTGTGTTCAGTGTGGAAGCTGCATGGCCCTGGGCTGTTTGAAATTCAGTTACCTAGTCCTCAGTATTTTACATTATCGGTAAAAAACTTTGTTTCTTTTATGTTTACATGTGTGTTTTCCCGTAACATAACTCAACAGAAAGCCCCATCATTTCAAGATGGTTTTATGATTCTAAAGCTATTCTTAACATATATATCCCACAGGAAACAAATAAAGGAGTCTTCCCATCTACTTTATTTCAGCCGTCATTTGGTTTTCAAGTTCCCGAAATTTGTATCTAATATTCGCAGAGGATGTGGGTGGTAGGAATGAGGCAGGCTAGTTTTATTGGGTAGTGTTTCATGACTGTTGCACAGCTCCTTTGTACCAGCATTGCAAATTCTGGTTAGCATATTTTGTGTATATATGATGGTCAATCACAAAAAACTTCACATTTCATATATTTTAGGTCCTTTATATTACCTTATAATAAGAATGGTTAATATTTAATTCTACTGCTGTCGCACTATTCTACATGTTTCCCGCCACATTGTGGCAATTATCATTTGTGAGATGAGCTTCTCTGTTACCTGTTGCATAAGCCCACGTGTCACATTTGTTTCCACTTTGCAGTGATCTTTCAGTTTATGGCCATACAGATTTTGCTTCAACTCTAGAAGCAGACATCAGTTGCTCAGTGCCAGCTCAGGACTCATTGTGACATATTTCAAGATTTCCCACCAACAATGCTATAGTAGTGGCAGAATCACTATAGCAGTGTGTATCCAAGCATTGTCTCCCAGAAGCAGAACACTTTAGTCAGCAGTCCAGAACACATACAGTTAATGGCCTTTTTGTTGTTCATCCTATCATATATTTATACAGAAACAATAACAATAACAGTGGAGCCAACTTTTATGTTTAAAAAACCTTAAATACATTTCTATAGTAAAACCAACAAGATGCACCAATGTATCAAAATTTATTTTACTTTGGAATGATACTCTACATGTTTCAGATGGTCTTTCCATCCATCATCAGGAGTTCAAGGCTGTACATACAGCAACAGGCATTTGTCAAACAGATATTGCTGTCTGCTTGCTAGTGGGTACCTGCCAGCAACCAGATAGCAGCATCTGTTTAACAAATACCTGTTGCTGTATGTACAGTCTTGAACTCCTGATGATGGACGGAAAGACTGTCCGAAACATGTAGAGTATCATTCCAAAGTAAAATAAATTTGATACATTGGTGCGTCTTGTTGGTTTTACTATAGAAATAATATTACAATGCATGGCACTATGAACGCCTTAAATACATGTTGTATATTGAATCTAAGTTTTTGTACAGCCTGATGTGTGCTTATGTGATAAGTCAGAACATGTAGCTGGGTTTTTTTTAAATATACAAGTTGCTTTCCTGCTACTGTTGCATTGAATGGCCACTCTTAAATGGTCCATTGCTGAACTGCCTGCAGTTGTATTGGTTGTTGCACCTTTTTGCTTGATGTGTGTGAACAAAACATACTTATATTTCCCAAACATAGTAAAAATCATTTCATCGTATGACTTCACAATCTTGAATTTTTTGTTCTTTGGGACCAGGGGTTTCTTTATTATTCTGTTGTGGCACATTCTGTTTCCAGAGTGTGGTGAGGAGCACACGTATCATCGTCGGTGGCAATGGCCGTAAGAAATTTTTGACCCCTGACAGAATACTGCTGCAGAAATGACGGAGCACAGACTCTGAAACCCTAACACCTGAATGATCTAGACGATTGTTCCATGCAGCAGACTGATATATTGGTTGGGACCATGTGGCTGGTGAGTCAGCTGTCAGTCAGTTTTTGTCTGTCACTGTGTGATGTTGATTGCTGTGGTGTTTATGGAATGAGACTGTACTTCATTCATTTAATATTGCTATACTTTATGCTCCCAAACATTGGCGTAATTTGGGGGGGGGATGCCCCCCCTCCCCCCCAATATACTTTTACCTGAGAATAGTTTTCTTTACTACTGAATTGAAGAGGAGCAAATAAGAAATTGGAGTGAGGTTGGGAAAGGGGTGTATGTATATTAAGGACTGACTTCAAACCAGTCTTCCTGCGCTTTTCTAACTTGACTTCTCGACTCTTAATACCCTTGGTCAATTTATGTTTCCCTCGCAGTAGCCCAGTTATGCTGGTGCTTCCAAAAAAGTGTATTTTATTAAAAATAAATTTTTGTGATTTTGAGGTTAATTTATATTTTTATTACTGCTGTTTGATAAGTTCTTGGAGCTAAATAGGCTTTTTAATTTAAAAATGGATTGTGATGATTCTTGACAGTTTTGTCTGCATTAATCATGCACATGTAAGTCCCTTTGTGCTTATTTAAAATAGGACTACACGATATTTTCAGACTCTGAATTATCTGCAGGGGTTATACAACCTTGGATAAATGGGCCTATGTGTTGTGGGATTAGTTCAGTAAACTTGGAATTTTAACTCTTTATTTTCAATATAGTTTCTCAGTTCTTATATTTGTTGTAAAGCATAAGGATATATTTACATTTAACATTGAACTGCATAAGATAAATACCCGCCACAAATTGGATTTACATGTTCCTTCAGTGAACTTAACTAAAGTTAGAAAAGGAGTTTATTATTCAGGTATCACATTATTCAACTCCCTGCCTCTTGGTATCAAGAAAGTAGCACATAATACGAATAAATTTAAGCATGAATTGAAAAAGTTTCTTATAAAAACTTGTTTTATTCTGTTGAAGAGTATATGGATAGAGATGCTACATTTGGTGTTCTCCAGTAATTAATTCATTATGTATTTTAAATAAAGTTTGTTACCTTATGTACATTTCAACAACATGATTGTTGTTGACATGTACAAAATTATATATAAAACCCTGTACTTAAATTCTGTAGTTTAACTTAATGTTTATCAGTTCTTTTATACATGTATTTATTTATGTCAAGACATATTCTATGTAGTACGTTAATCTAACTTATTGACAAATTCCACATCCAAAGGACATGTACCAGTATGGATCGATGAATGCAAATAAATGAAATGAAATGAAATGTAGGGGAGCAAAGCGGCCATATTCGATTAAGCCCAAAGTGAAAGAGAATATTTGTACATAAGAGACTGGAGGTAACAGGAGACTACAGTCAGTTACATGATGAGGAACTGTGTAATGTTTAGGCTGCTCCTTGCCAAATTTATTGCAATTATCAAATCAGGAATGAGATGGGCAGGACATGTAGCATGTACAGAACAGAGATGCGCTATCTCTTGTTGTGTGAGAACCTGAAGGAAGTGGCCACTTGTAAGAGGGAGGACTTAATGTCTGGGTAATATTTTAATGTACCTTTCAGGAAGTTAAATAGAAGGGCATGGATTGAACTGAGAATTGACACCAGGGTCGGAATCTTCTGAACTTGGTAATAGACTTCGTGTTTCTTAGTAGGCATGAATTTCTTGACCATCTGAGCAACCATTACAATTCCATTGTCGAGGAAGACTCTGCTTCATGTAGTTAGTTAAATGTAACCCAATGAGGCTCAGAAAGTAGTCTCAAGGATCGCCTTGCTGCATATCTTCCTCAGTCTGTTCAACCTTTTTTTCCATCGTACTTTTCTGTTTTACCTTACAGTCGTCTGGCCAGTGATGTTGCCAGTGATTCCAAGGTGATATCTGCGTTAGCGGCAAGCGTTTTAGTATGGTTTAAACAGTCACTGATAACCAGTACCATAGTCACTATGCTGACTGGGCTACCCCGTTAAATGTAGCAGCAGGCACTGAAGAGTATGTTGTAGTCGGTGTTGTGAATAAGCTGCGGACTGTACTGTACCAACGAGAAGAGGTCAAACCCGCTGTGACGATGGGTAGGCAGGGTACGGTCTGTACCTAGCGCGGTTCTAGCATTGCTTTTCAGTGTTAGGCGTACCACTGATGATACGCGGACAGTCGACTGGTGGTACGTGAAGAAATTTAGGAAAAAGTTGTTCAATAATCTAAATCTAGAAACGTTAATTGAACTATTAAACTTGTTTGAAATGTCTTGAAATGTGGAGAAAAACGTATATAAAATGTATACCAAGATATTATTCCACTGTTCGAATGTAAATACAGACTCTCCTCTGTCCTCTAATCGCATTAAATTAGAAAAGTAGCACCTGCTAAACTTGAGATTCCCGCAGCGTTGCGAAACGTCCCAGAAGACCAGTATCCTGAAAGTAGGCACTAATATTTGCAGTGCCTAGCGGTACGGGTACATATTTTGTATTGTGTAGTGGTACGCGAGGAAAAAGTCTGAAAAGCACTGGGTTGTAGAAGACATGATAGTGATGAATTAACATCCCAACACGCTCGTCTTCCAGTGCGTAGCCCGTCGCTTTACCGATGTATCTGATGCGACCATAATGGAGGGATTATCAGTGGCGAATCCTGATCCGGAGGTTTTCCCATTCATTGGGTACGAGGGTTCGGGATTCTTTCCCGGGCGTACCGTGACCGGAGCATGAAGCTGACCACTCGCCCGCATCTAGTTGTGATGTTCAGAATGAGTGTAGCTATACCTCTTTTCCTTCGTGGCGTGGACATGAACAGCCATAGCTTTACCTTAACCTTTTAATAATATATTGCGGTAGAGTCAGGATTGTCGTGTGAATTGTGGAATCTGCACTGTGTACGCAACGTTTAGAGAGGGAGAAAGAGTTTTGAGATTGAGGAGTACAATGAGTTTCCCGTGACCGAATACAGTGAAACAAGTGGGTATCTAGCACCGAATATCTGATACCGGAGAATAACCATGAAGTGAATAAAGAGAGACCAGCTTTATGTCACTTGCTTTATTATTTCATTATTTAATGCTCAACATGTTTCGATCCTTCCGATCGCACTATGGCCCTGGAGTCGACACAGCCTCTAACAGAAATGAGTACCAGTTGTAAAAAGAGGCCGGTGCCTAAGGCTGACAACCTTACCACCATTTTGGGCCATTGTCACGTAAGCTGAGTATCTTAATTTCCTGGAACCCTCTGGGCACCTCGGGCTGATTTTACTGCGTCCAAATGATGGCTTACAAGGAAACCTCTATTTTTGTCCCTATCTCAGCCACTTTTGGACGGATTTTGCTACCTTGCCACTTGCCACTTACCACTCACCACACATGCATTATATGCGGTGTCAATCTGGTTACGATCTGCCAAGAATGAAGGACAGTTTGCTTATACAACATATTGCCTATTGGCCTATATTTGTGCTTCCATTCTTGTGATCTTCAAAATTTAATTTGGGGCGCAAACAGGAATTTCACTGTTAATATATGAGTAGGAGGAATGAGAAGTAGTGTCTCAATTTGAGCTGCATCTGAAGGAATATTATGAAAGTGATAAGTAAAATATAAAATACATTACAACCTGATATTTATTTAAGAACTTAATAATAATGTGTCTCCCAAATCCCTGCATAACATGTAAGAATTCAGTAGGCACCTCACACAAAGCACCTTGAGCTACGCCTACAAACTAATTTTTTAAAAGAAAAAGTGCAGCAGGCCGGTATTTAATTAATGCCTTAATATTACGGCGTCTGGCAATTCCAGCAGCCACATATAAATATTTAGTACGTATCTGAAAGAGAACGCAACACCACGCGACGCGACGAAAGCGACGCGAAGAGGACAAAATGGCGACGATGCGTAAAAGACGGAGTAGGCTCTCAGAATAGCCGAAGAGGCATAAACAGAACGTACGTAGAACTGCCCGCAACTCATGCGGTATATTTAAATTTGAAAATGTTATGCGGCCTCATAGAACAAAGGGTAAATGTAGTGTCTACGAGTACGTCGTACCTTCGCCGACTTTCACAAAACAGAGCCCTGTGGGTACGCCTGAAATTGTCCAACGAATTTTACGAAACGGAAAATAAATGTAGAGGATATAAGTGGACATTAAAACGTTAACCCTTATCCTGCTAACGAGGAGAATATGGTGAGCTCCTAATAATGCCAGCAGTGGGCATATGGGATTTAAGTTGGCGTTTAAATGGCTAAGGCTTTCGCTACTTCTATATTCAAAAGTACCTAATGCCATGTGTAACATTGAAAACATTTCCCCACTAATATGCTGGTTTATGATTCGTAAGAATCTTACAACACAATGTATGTAGCTACACTGCTTGTGCCGTTCTTTGTAATAGCAGCACACTGTGTTTTCTGTAAGGCAGGAATGAAATGTTGTGCGTATATGTGATGTTGGAAATTTTAGGACCCCTAGTGTTAAATTCTAAAATAAAAAGCAGACTGAAAATTATTTTTAAATTTTTCGTATATTTCATAATATTTGTCGGTTCACTTGATTGCTTCTTTTTAGCGTAAATATATACTAATAATTCGTCATTGCCGTTGAAGTCGCTGCAACTGATTTCGCTATAAAACTTAACAGTGATGCACGCTTCGCGTACTCTTGAGAGGACACGCGCCGTTTTGTGAATATTTGCCCAGTCAGATAAAAACCAACCAAAAAATCCCCATCTCTTTCCACATCTTTTCTCATACATGTGGCCCATGAAGCGAACCCGCAGTATATTATCAACCTTAGAATACTCTGTACCTCTCTGAATCTCTTAGAAAGATTCGGAATTATTCGGTAACATCCTGCGTATATATGCAAATGAGAATTTTGGGGTAACCTCAAAGAAGATTAGCAAGCGGTCCAATTTCTGAGGTTGATCATCGTGTGCATGCTGGACATGCTGGTCATGTAGAGCTTCAAAATTACCCCTCGTTAATCCCAAAAGAGGGTCAGCGTAACCTTTCCCGCAGATGGTTGTGTGCGGAATTTTTTGGTTTTGGTGAGGAGATATGGCGCCATTCCTTGCTCGCTTTCTTGGTTTTCGGCTGGTGGTAGTGGACCCAGGTTTTATCTCCCGTAACAATTCTTCCTAGAAAGCCAATACCTTCTGCTTCAAAGCGTTTCAAAAGTCCCTGGCAGGCATCAACACGTCGTTCTTTCAATTCTGCAGTCAGCTGTCGTGACACCCACCTTGTAGACACTTTATGGAATTGCAGAATATCATGGACGATATGGTGTGCTGATCCATGACTCATATCCAGATGTACGGAAATTTCTTTCGCTGTTACTCGGAGATTTTCCTTCACGATGGCTTCAACTGCGGCAATGGCGTCTGGTGTCACTACTCGGTGTGCCTGACCAGGTCGAGGAGAGTCTGTTACAGAACTAATGCCGTTCATGAACTTCCTAGTCCACTCGTACACTTGCTGTAGTGACAGACATGCATCACCATAC
>Ga0131853_10004516_pt1 | contig 24927 bp, 14 predicted proteins | sample TergutLab28metaG_FD_92764 | JGI IMG/M metagenome (GOLD analysis project Ga0131853, IMG submission 92764) | Labiotermes labralis P1 segment gut microbial communities from Petit-Saut dam, French Guiana - Lab288 P1 (version 2) (version 2) | ecosystem: Host-associated > Arthropoda: Insects >...
GTCAGCCTACACAACACAACAAGTACTCGCTAGCTCCTGAAGATGGACGTACTAACGTCTGAAACATGTTGAGCAATATATAATAAAGCAAGTGTCATCTAGTTGGTCAACCATTATTCAAATTTGTTACTTCATATTTTGTAAGTGTTTCAGAATATGACCATATACGGTCAAGTATGTAAACTAAATCGCTGACAACGCACTTTCCTCTCTATAAAACTCCCCTCTTTGATAGTTACGAGACAACTTCTTTTGGAGAATCTTTCGGGACGTTATTTGTTTGACACTCGACACTGTACCAGCGAAGCAAGTACCTACGATGACGGCAGATTTTTGAGTACACAGCTCTGTTACTCAACGATTGTTAAAATAACTAAAGAGATGCCGAGAATGAACTTCGGCATACTGCTGTTACAAGGTAAGCTTTAACAGTTGCATTGTAATGAATTTTGATTTTATTACAAATCTAGTCAAGTCTAAATTCAGTTTGAAGTTCTAAATTGCATACCCTTTGGACTATACCGAGAGGCAAGAACATTAACTTGAACACCTTAGTACAAACATTTTTTTGTAACTAAACTGTGTAATATTGTAGAATAGTGTAGAGCTAGAGAATATAGGCTTAGTTAAAGAAGTCTTTGCTATTGCTTATCATGGAAACCCTGTAGTAACCCTCAGACGTTTTGCCTAGGAATAGGCTGGGTGCAGCATTTAAACCTACCCTAGATTTAATTCTAGACACAGAGGACTTAGTGCCTCAACCCACTCATGTCTACCCAGGCATAGTCAGGTGGAAGTCAAGCTCCCTAACCCCGGGTTCACAACAATTACAAATCTTCGTCATATATATTTCCCCAACTTGTCACATTTGCCCTTGTTATGCAACATTTCCTGGTGCAGAATATACATTGAACCCAAGTATATCCACCCATCCAGATATGTAGTTTCGTCACAGAATATTAGTGTACTTACATCATTTATGTGTGCTGGTGCTTGCATTTTTAAAATGTGTTTGTGTGAACATATTCTTGTCTCCCTAGCCACACAAGAGACAAACATGTTTTAGCTGCTTGCTGTGGGCAGTATGTTCATTTGTGTGTACTTGAGAAATGAATTGAAACATGACAGTTTGTTTACTTGAAAGAAATGCAGATTAAATTTGCAAGCAGCAAATAGTAATTATCTGTAGCTTATTTGAGTTTTCATATTTTATAAGGAAAGTTAATTTTGTATTATTAGAAATATGAGTGCATGTATTCCACCTACAAACATTTTACCCCTTTTGTGATTTCTGAGTTATACCATTGGAGGCTACTCCACTGTCATGAGTGTAGTTTCTTATTAACAGTACCATTTTGGTGTCCATTTGTACTTCTGAGGTGGGAGTGACATCATTCATTGTAGGGACCTGAAATGTATGCTGAAATTTTGGTGAAATATATGCTTCATAGTGTTTGTTTTTGTAAAATACGGAGATGAGACATATGTGAAATCTTAAGTAACTTTTCCATTTTACAGCAGTAACTGCATTATTGTCCTTGGGTAAAGGTAAAGGCATAGGTGGGTTGAGATTTTACCACCAAAATGCAGCATGCATTTTTCTTCCCTTCACCCCACCATACATTCCACATGCCTGACCCTCATCACCCTCCTTGATTTGTGTACCCAAGTAATACTTGGTACAGAGTACAAATCATGAAACTCATCAATGTGCAGTTTTGCCCAGCTTCCTGTTTCTTCTTGGCTCATAGACCCAAATATTTTCCTCACATTCTATTGTCTACCACCCACAACCTTAATGTGAGAGACCAAGATTCACACCCATACAGAACTATGAATTAATTAACTAACTACATGAAGCAGAACCCTCAGCTATTTAAGAAAGTCTCTGTAATTTATTGAATGCGAAGATTCAGTACAGTGTTCACCAGAGCCTGCCAGTTGTTCCTGTCCTGAACCAGATTAATCCACTTCACATTCTCCCAGCCAGATCCTCCTATCTATGCCTAGGACTTCCTTTTGTTGAGGTTTTCCTGCTGAAACCCAGCATGCATTTTTCTTTTCCCCCATACATACCACTTGCCCTGCCCATGTCATACATAGACAAGACGAAGCGCCAGTCATTGTCAAGCACAGTGAGCAAGAGATACTTCCATCTGTATCTAATATGTAATATAGCTGCAGTTGCATGGTGATACAGTGGTCATGTCATAAAACAGATAACCTGTAGTGAAATAAAATTATTGTTACACATGTTATTAATAGTACTTTCCCCTTCCCAACCTAACCTCCAGCTCCACCCTGCAGTGTTGTTTGTTTGTGAGAGCAAAACCTATTCATTTTAATAACAATTCTCTTCCTCAGTAACAGTTTCTGAAATGTAACTGTCATAAGTCCTAGCAGTTTTTCCCTTACCAACTGAATTTTCATATTTTTGCTTATTGCAAGTAATTTTATCAAAAATTTCCCATATTTTGTGGTTACTTCAGATTTTAGGACTGTGGGTTATTTCCTGTTTGTCTAGTGGGTGACACTAGCTCTAGGCAGTATTTATAGAAGTGTTACTGACCTGACATTACCCACTGTTTTGCCACACTGTGAATTTTCTCTGTGAAATTATGGGAAGGCAGGGAAGAGAGCAGAATATCTTGTACTGCAATGGCAGTTTCTTGAATGTTCTGCCATATACCAATATTAGCACAGAGTATGCTGATGTCTGTCATTGCTAACTACCTCATGTTGGGCTCTGGAGTAGTTTAAATTAAAACACCTGTCATGTTTTTAGCTCAAGATTGTAGCTTTGCAGTTAATGGTGTTATAACTTCCAAGTTCTCTAGCCAGAGTTGGATAGACAACTTTTGCAAGATTATCTTTCTACTGTTAAGTCACTGAGAAAGATTGTAGTTTTGTATGTGAGACCTGATGTATTCTTTTACTAATCTTTGTGCTCTGGTTAGTGCTGCTTTATGTTTTGGTTAGTACTTCTTTTCTTCTCTTGATGATGTATAATCACATTCTTTAAAAATGGTTAGTGTACATTGTTTTCTCACTTTAGATTAATTTTGTTAAGGTCAGAATTATTGGACTGCTACTTGCCAAATTATATACAACTATTGTTCTGCTTTCTGTAGTACATCTTCACTTCTGTACATAAAATTAATACATATTTAAACATTCCACACATATATACACATCAATTTCAACATTAAAAATTCACAGAGACATACATATTTCCAATGGTATGCATTTGAAGATCTTTTCCCCTGCAATGTGTGCAGTTATAAACCTGTACATTAAAGATAATCAGACTACTTAACTTATATATCCTTATCTTGTATTGACAGTTGGAATTTATCTGTGTTATCAGCATTTTAATTTTGTTGTTGGAAATGATAACATTCTGTCAGTACTTCAGTTGGCATTAACTAGACTACAGGATTATAACAGTTGTTACCATCTGTCTGCGGTAAGTTATGTAGCCAAAAACAAGATAGTTGAAACAATCTTGAAACTTTTCAGTTGATTTTTAAGTTTAGATTTTTTATTCTTTGCTTTCTGTAAAAGTGGTAGGTTTGTACTGGGCACAGTATGATTTGACATGTAATTTAGGGGCTAACACATGAGGTTTGAGGCTTCCACAGCTGTAACTATGAGAATGCTGTCTTGTAGGATATGGCACTGTGTAATTCAGCAGAACTTTATTGATATTCCAATGGAACTCAAGCATCCATCTTCAAGTTAGAAGAGCTAGAGATACTAGACTACCCAGTCTCACCTCATAGAAAATGGTGTGACTATTTAAAATCTTTGTTACCTAGTGCATTCAGATTGATGTTTGAAGGTAAGAGAGCAGTAGTGTTAAGATTTCTTACCTTAGAAATGCTTACCACATTCCAAATTATAGTGTCTCAGATGTCTTCTCAGAAGTGTTCATGCAACTTGCATTACTTTTAAAATGTGTCCTCAACACTTAATTTTACAAAAAACAAATCTTTGTCCTTTACTATGTCCATGCATATGTAGTTTGAGGTTGTATGTGCATGTGTATTACGCCAACATGAACATCATGCAAATTCAGGCCATAAGTCTACATCTCATTTATCTAAGTACACTTTTATTTCCCTCCGTCTACTTCAATATCTCACATGTATGTGACCTCCAGGTTTCCCAACTAAAACTGTGTGTGCAGTTCTTCCGTTTGTGCTACATGTCTTATACATCTGATACTCCTTGGTTTTATAATCCTAATAATATTTTGTGAAAAGTATAAATCATGAAGCCACTAATAATCAGTTTTTTCCAATTCTCTCTGATTCTCTCACTGGTTGGAATATTTCCATTTTCACTCTGTTTTCAGACCACTTCAACTCATGTTTTTCCTGTAGAGTAAGATGCTGTGTCACAACTATACAAATAAGGGGTAAAATTATATTGTATAGTTTCCTTTTTTGTCGTTAGATAGGCAATGGGAAGGTAAGTGATTCTGAACTGAGTGGTATCAAGCATTCAACATATTTGTTCTGCCCTTAATTTCGTTATGAATGAAATTTTGATTTTATAGTGTCACCAAATATGTGTGTGTGTCTATTTTGACACATATTGAAAGGATTTATGAACCACCATGAGATTATTATTTTGTCCTATATTGTGGTAATGAGACATGAACATGTCCATAGTATTGTGTGGAATTACTAAGTACCACCCTGCATTGTAGTGTCTGATGAGATGTGTTGAGATTTGCTTTAGGATATTTATCCTAATGGCATTCTTCATGTATCATTTTTTGCAGTGTCTTTATGTAATATTTGAAAGAGATGTCATCCAGGCATTCTGCATTTGATTTGCTTTCTTCTGGGTGCTGTAATAATTATTGGTATTACTTTTGCTTGTATGTTTATTATGAATGTAGTTCTCTACTATTATCCTTGAATTTCAAAGTCTTCTTGGCTTATTGACCAAGTTCCTCTTCTGTGGGATGGATCAACTTCATCTTTGAGCAGATATTTCCCCTTTTTGTATCAGATGGTGATACCAGACTTGTTGCAGGATATAGTTATCTTTCACTATGTTGTTTTCAAAAGACATTTGTCAGTTATTGTTAGTTATTACAGCTACTTGCTGCCCAGTGTTAAAATCTATGAGCTGGTGGGGGCGAGATTTTCTGCACCTGTCCAGACCGGCCCTGGGGACCACCCAGCCTCATGTACAATGGGTACCGGGTCTTTCCTGGGGGTAAATTGCGGCCGGAGCGAAACACTGACCCCTAACCCCTTTCTAGTGCCATGGTCAAGAAAGAGTAGAGCCGTACCTCTACTCCCCCTATGGGCTGTATGGCCTGTACAGAGCCTCAGTGCCTGTACTAGGGTGCACTTTACTTTACTTTACCCTGTAATTGTGCTGTATGAATTAATCTGCTGCTGCTGCTGTTATGGTTGTCATCAGTATTATCTTTGTTTCTGGGTTTGTGTTCATTGTCATTTTGGAACAACCAGGGTAGTTAAAAAATGAAAGTTGCTGGATGTAGGCCAGATGACCATAGTTTCATTTTTAGTGTTGATAGAGACTTCTTTTCACCACGGTGTATTCAGTGGCTCAAGGATCTTCCCATTTTGTTATTCAGTCAGAAATAGAGACTTTTCCTTGAGGTAAATTTGTCAAAGAATGAAACTGACCACTCACATTTATATAATGTTATGGTTAAAAAATTTGTGGAATTTCCTATATCCTGACCCATATATGACTGGAAGGACATCTTTCCCTCTGTACTGCTACTAATATTGTAGTGGTTTAGTAATTTTTGTACTTGATACAAACTGTTGCAGTAATAACATCAGTCATTATCTGTGTAATAATGGGCAGCAGTGCATCACGTATTACTGATGAGAACAAGCTGGAGGAATACACCGAACTCACATATCTCAAGAAGGCTGAGATACAGTAGTAAGTTATATATGGCATTTTGATGGATAAACTGAGCCATTGACTGTTTAATATTTTCATGTTCTACCAATTTCTGTGTGGCAGGAGCAAGGGGTTTTTCTCTTCTGCAGAGCATTCAGACAACTTCTGGGGTCCACCCATCCTCCTCTTCAGGGGGTACCAGGGTCTCTTCCCCTAGAATAAAGTGTTCAGAGCGTGAGGCTAACCATTTACCTCCATCTAATGCCAAGATTATGAATGAGCGAAGCTATACCCCAACTCCACAATATGACTGTCCACAGGGACAACATTACCTTTACTGAATCCTGTGAGAGTGTTATTTGTAGTGGCTCCAAGAAACATTAAAAAGTCATACACTTAGCATATTCTGGAATGTTCCAAATGTAGCATTATGGACCCATTTCTGTGTAAGGGTAGAAAGCATGAGGTGCAATATCATGCATATAACTGTGCGTACAGGTCACAACTGTGATTAATATAATATTGACTTCAGTATTGGTGTCATCACTGCAGTAAGTCTTGGCAGAGAAACAAATGTTCATAGAAAGTGATTATCTTACTTTTTACTTCAAACAGCATCTGGAAGCACTTTTATTCCATGGATCCTGACCAAGTAAGAAGAAACTCTACTTGCAGTCTACCTGTGACCCGTCTTGAAAAGTTCCTGCCTCAACTGACGGTAATCTTTCTACCTGTGCAAAATATATTGCACAAAATTTCTACATATTGAAAGAAACAACTGGAAACCATACTTATCGCTGGGGATTGGTGGCCTGTGTAGTGCTAGGTGAAATGAATGTTTCTGTCTTCTTAATAGTTTCCAAATTAAGGTGTAATCCATTGAAAGCAATTTAAACCTACAAATATGTATGGACAAACATGTTGGTATTTGTGTATATATTACAAAATATGCTTGACATGTCTGTATTCTTTTAGTCATGTCATTGATCAGTGCTGGAAATGCTGTCATGTTTTTAAGTTTTATAAAATGTGGCTTGTTACCACAGTTTCATTCTCAAGGAAACTCCTGTGTACTTGTACAATATTTGGTGATCATAATGTTCAACACACATATGAAACAGAGAACTGATCAACAGAGACATAGTGTCACTCGGTTTAGTTAGTGTCTGCATTTGCTAGAATTAGTATTTTTTCACCCCCCCTTTTTTAAACAAAACCCTTGCACCGTTCTGAATTAATTGTGTGTGCCCCCACATTTCATACCATTCTCTCAATAGAGGCGCTGTTTGTGTATATTTTCTGCTGTCTATATTTGTTTTGATTCTTCATGTAACAGTGTCTCATCTGAAGTCTCATCCAGTACACATATTTTGGTACATATTAAACTGACAAATTGGTGACATTTCTTAACAGTTGTCTCTGTATCCTTTTGTTGGACTACATGCATGGGATGAATGTGATAAGCATGTACTTCAGTTATCTTGTGGCCTTAGACATATATGACAGCCTGGTTCGTTGGAAGAGGTTGCATGATGGTTTATATGGAGCTACAGAATTTTTTTTACCTACGTGGTAAAACTGTTAAGATACTACCAAGTATAGCTAATTATGCCATAGTCTGTCATCTCATTTGGAGTTTCTTAAACTCCAAATGAGATTTTTTAAAGAATTGTGAAATGCAACAAGAGATTTCACTGTGCTTCCCAGTTCATATTTGCTGAGAAATATGAATTTGTAGTTGAAGCATTCATTTATGGGTCAGTCCTTTTAACATGATTTGTATGGTTGAATACAGTAAAAATAAATAAATAAATAAATAAATAAAATATATATATATAAATACAGTCAAAGGAATTTTAAAAAAGTCACTGAAATAGTATCATAGCTAATATGTAATTAGTAGACATCTAAGATAGACAACTCTGATAAAAAGTGTAATTCCAAAAAAATTGTAAGGGCCTTTGGGAAAGAAAATCCAGTTGTATTACAATATCTGTGTAAAATACTCTTAATTTATATCCTGTAATATTAATCTTATAGTGTGCTTTGCGGGATCTAAACAGATATAAACACACTGTGCTAGAAGAAAATGTGGAATACTTCAGCATTAAAGGACTAATTGTTCTGTTTACTGTCAGTTTCAAAGATAATATTGTTTTGGAGATGGTTGAATGAAAGGTGTGCAGCAATGGTGGAATGTTATTGATGCAAGAAAATTAGCATACTTGGAGAAGAGTCTGTCCCCATGCAACATTTTCCACCATAAATCCCACATGGACTGGTCTGTGATTGAACCCAGGCCTCCAAAGTGAGAGGCTGGTGACTAACCACTTGAGCCATGGCACAGCCCAAATTCAGTATTTATAATGTGAAGACTACATATACACAAATATATAAGTGATTTTGTGGAATTATATTTCTTTCTAACACGTCAATACATAATACCACTTTTTTAAACTAGGTTAATCCCTTCAAAGAACGTTTATATGATGTCTTCTTTTCAAGACTGGATGAAAATGGGGCCTTTTATTTCACCTTCGAAAACCTGTTGGATATGTGTTCTGCGCTGTCTCCACAGTGCCCTGATAAAGTAAAAGCAAAATGGGCATTCAAGGTCTTTGGTAAGTTGTAAGAATGTTAGACCTCCAAACACTAGATAATCTGTGCTTTTAGCATAGTAGAAACCAATTTGTCTGAATGCTGTATACTTCGTATGGCTGTAATGTGGGGATTGGAAACATTAAGAAAGATTGCAATGTATGACCATGGTATGTGATATAATATTAAAAATTGTTAGGATTTGACATTCTAAATATTTACATTTTCTTAACAATATTTTTTACAGATTTCAATAATGATAACTATATTGATAAAGAAGATCTCATGAAAGTTATTGACAGATTGACAGAATCGAAACTCCAGTACGAAGAAAAACAAAAAATAATTGAAGTTGTAAGTATGAAGTGTTTCTATGTATTTTCTTATAGGAGGGTATATGGTCTTTTGTGCATATGTCAATGCTGAATGTACTTAAGATGGTCACAGTGTGAAGGATCATTTAATGCCCTCCTTCTATCCTGAACCCAATCTCATGATAGGCCTAAACCACATGTTCTTCAAGGGTTGAGGAGTCTTGAAGATGAAGGTGGTGTGTTCATTTGAAACACTGTGAACTGATACCCTGTGCTCTGCATAACAACCCTGAAAACCTGAATGATCCACATCTTGTATAGTTGATATTATCTACTATGGTGTTAATTCCTTAATTGGAACTATTACCAGTTTGAGCCTAATATGCACATAATATAGCAATGTTCAATAATCACAACATGTTGTGGCATGATGTTTCATTCTTTGACATTTGGCTGCATGTATTTGTGTGTGTACATGTGTGTGCATGCACACACACACACACACACACAAACAGTCTCTTATAATCCACCCCACCCTCCCATACTAATTTAAGTACACTGGTTACACTATACACACTACTGAAATCCTTTTCAGTTACAATTTATATTATAAGATTGCTTTTATTAATTAAATTAGGCATCAAGTAATCAAAGTGTATGTATTTGTGATGCATCTCTTTCAAGTAGGGACTTGCTGTTGGAAAGTTGTTGAAATCACTGTATCTCATGTTCTGTTCTAAAATGTCATTCCATTATTCACCCATGTTTTGTAAGAAGAACAACCCACAAAACATTTATTTTACAGCAGAAGCAAACAACAGATTTTCAAGAAACTTCCCTCTTTATTGCAATTGTAGTATTTGAGCTGTTAAAATAGTGATAATGGTAATAGGATTTTGATAGCTCAGATAGTTAATTTGCAACACAGAGGAAGGTTTCTTGGAAATCTGTTTTTTGCTTGTGATGTAAAAGTGATGTCTTGTGGGTTGTCCCCTTTAACAAGATAGGGACATTTATGTCACAAAGGTTATTCAAGACTAGAATTTAGTAAGTACAGAAGTTATGAAAAATGATATTCTTAAAACAGCACTGAAATGAGAAGCATTGTATTTTTTATCTCACTGAAAGTAAAATGTAAATCATGCTGGAATTATAACATCCTTTGTTTGATTACACACATTAACTCTTTTCACCATGTTTTGAGAGACACATATGAGTTTTTCTGATGTACTGTTGCTAGTCATATTGTCACTATTTGCTTTCAGTTGTAGGCTTTTTTTCATTGTTTTACTACAAAGCAGAAATTCTGTGAATGTATGCCGAGTTACAAACTACAAAGTTTTTTATTAGTTGGCTTACATTGTTTCAAACTACAGGTGGATGAATGTGTTGGGTTGGTCGTTTCATGAGGTAACAGTAGGAGAAGTATAAGTATGATTTCATTTTCCTGAATTCTATGTATAGTGTAACCCAATTCCTGATAAGCGACAGAAATAGTTGTGCAATCTTACTTTATCTCTTTCAGTATTTATTTACCTACTGTTGTTGGTCTTTCATATTTTGGATTCACCACTATTTGCAAAAGACAGTTAAGATAAATATGCAAAATAAACAAACACTGAATCTATGTCTAATTTTGTTTCAGATTCTGAAAGAAGTGGACCTGGGTAAGTCAGGTGATATTTCATCAAGGGAGTTTGTTCATGCTGTTACTAAGATGCCAGACTTCGCCACATGTTTCCAATTGAAGGTGTAAAACAATGCTTCTGGTATATAATCCCTATGACCCTAATTTTAAATTACATACACCATATAGTATAGCAAAATGTAAAACAAGAATCAACATAACATTTTGTACTGCATAATGCCATTAGACAAAATTGTAAAGCTGATTATGGTCCCAATAACAAAAATGTTGGTTCTGTACTGAGATATTGTTTACCATTGTGGATGTTTTAATCATTGTAATCAATTACTGTAATCTTCCCCTAAACTACGTGCTTGAGGGATTTTTTTTTCTGCTCAAGTTGGAGCAGTGATGATGAATGAAGGGTTGTTGTTACATACTTTGCTGGTTGAATTAATAGTGAATAACTTAAGAGTTTATGATATGCCATTACTGGTTTCACATAAACAAAGAAAATTAGCAGACTGTAGAATTCAGTATTACTTGGTTACCTTGTGTGCAGCTTGAATTGTAGTGAGAAGTCTTTGAGAGAAAATCCGAATGATACTTACTTACTCCATGGTGCAGAGTCCTTCTTGAGAAGCTAACTGGTTTGCAGCTAGTCAAGAAATTCCCCACTTTTACGGAACTCGGAGGTTCATTACCGCACTCACAAGCGTCCGCCACCTGTCCCTATCCTGGGCCAACCCAATCCAGTCCACTAACCCACATCCCACCTCCCGGAAATCCATCCTAATATTATCCACCCATCTACGTCTAGGTCTCCCCAGTGGTCTCTTTCCCTCTGGTTTCCCTACCAAGACCCTATATGCCCCCTCTCCTCCCCCATACACGCCACATGCCCTGCCCATCTCATTCTTCTCGATTTTATCACCTGCACAATATTGGGTGAGGAGTACAGATCACTTAGCTCGTTATGCAGTCTCCTCCATTCCCCCATTACCTCGTCCCTCCTAGGTCCAAATATTCTCCTCAACACCATATTCTCAAACACCCTCAGCTTCCTTTCCTCCTTCAATGTCAGCAACCAAGCTTCACACCCACACAAAACAACAGGCAATATTATAGTTCTATATATCTTATTCTTTAAGAAAATCCGAATGATAGCTTTCATAATTTATAAACCAGTACAAAAACAGCATCCAACTCTGTTCCCTATCTTACGTGTGCAGCAAATATGATACACTTTGCTGTCTGTTTTATTTATTGATTATTTATTTCTTGATACTACCAGTAACTTGGAATATAGTCTGCCAGATGTTAGAATGGTTACTGAATAATGAATGGAAAGGAATGTGAAGTGGTCAGGGACTAATTCTGGTACTGTCCTAGCACTCACCTGCAGAAATAAAAAAACCTGTCCAAAGAGTGAGTCCTGCCTGACATGCAGCAGGCACCCCCTGAACATGAGTCATGCATTATCATTTGAGCCACCTTGCTTAGTGAATTGTGTTCACTTCGGACATTACCATAAAGAGTAAATATAACAACACTGATGTCAAAATAGAAGATAAAGTTGTTCCTGCCTATGCCATGAAGGTATACCAGGGGAGCACAAGAATAGCTCCACTCACTCTTAACATCAGCATTAGATCGAAGTGACAGGTAAACTTCATGCACCATCACTTTATCCCCAGGAAAGAGCCCCAATTACCACTGAATAGGAGGCTGGGTTGGCCTCAAGGCCAGACTGGACATTCTGGAGAAGATAAATTTTCTTTCATGCTGGGTTTCACTATACAAAGTATACTATCCTAGCTCCAATGTCATAAAGACCATTTATTTTTTCACACTTTATACGAAATGCTTCCAAATTTTACTTAAGATGTCTTTTGGAGCTACTCAACAACCTGTACTCAGTATTTTAAATGTAACAGTTTGAGGTCTGTAGATCTGAGGGAAACATGTCAGTGTGTATTGTGTGTGTACATCTCCTTCACTCTTTCTCCACAGTCACTGAAACAGCATAAACACAGTCCAGTGATGAATGCTTTTCAGTGTAATCATGATAGTATTTCATATATTTATGTTGCTTGTAAACCACATACTAAAAGGCAGACAATGTAGCTAAGTCTCAAAGTGTACATATTTTACATAAATTTCTGCACAAATTTATATAAATAATTTCTAAGGGTACACCTTAAGTCTTTGGAGCATTACAAGTTTGCTGAAGGTTTGTGCCTTTTTGAGATTAATGTGATCTGTGATGGGCTAAATGTATGGAAGATTTAATTGTTGTTGATGTCCACCTCTTTGCCATGCCATATTAACTCACTGCATTCAAATGCTGTCAGATAAATTAAACTCTCTGTATACATTTTAGATCAAAGTGATAGAAGGAACAATTCAAATATTATGTTCTGCTAATTATGCCTTGCAAAGAATATTAGAAGCACAAATCTAAACTTATATGCAGAACAAAGTACATTTGATAATTATTCAAATGTTGTAGTCGCTTAGCTGAAGTAAAAAACTTCTCCCTTTATTGAATAAAACGCATACCAGTTTTCATCAACTTAGTTCTACAAACAAGGTTTAGGCACTCAGATGTCTTTAATTTTTGTTGAACACATAGTAGATAGGCCATGTCTGTCTGTCCATCTACCAACATTTTATCTTCTTTCTGCTGACAGTGATGATTGAATTATTGATTTATTGTTGAATTTGTAGGGATGCTGTTTTAACTTCTAATTTATATAGCATTTAATGGGATGGGAAGATGATAAAGAATAGTGAGTAGTTAATATTTTGAGATGGGTAGATGTGGCCTGTTTAAAGGCACTGTGACAATATTTCCCTGGAGAAACACAAGAATCCTGAGGATAAACGACAGTTCTGGATAAATTTGGACCAAGTACTTTTGTAATGCTTGCCTACAGCATTGCTCTTCTACACCAATTTTTGCAAAAACTCACACCTAAAAATTCAGAAAATGAAAAAAATTTATTGGATGTAAGCCCAGCCTAGCCAGACAAGCACAGAAACATGGCAACTGGTGACTGAGCATGTGAATGAGTAATTAGTTTTCATAGCCCCTGCAACCACCTGTTGGATTTGGTGGTACTGACAGTGATTTTTAGCTGAAAAGTTTTGTTTTGATGATGATGTAGCAGTTATATTTCCACTCTTTTACAAGGACCTGTGTCCATGTTAGTTTTATTGGACTGGCCATGTTAATAGAATGGATAGTAAAAGAAAAGTTAGTCAAGTGTCTAATTATAATCCCTAGGGAAGTTGGCTAATATGATGACCAAAAAACAGATGGAGGAACTGTGTGCAAACAGATATTAATAGATGCAAAATTAAAACCTGGAAAGAGAGGTCAAAAAACATCTGACTGGGAGAAGTCCATTAAGGAGGCAGGGGTTTGCATTTGACTATAGTGCCTTCTAAGAAGAAGGAGGAGAAGTGTCAAGGTTGCCCAACCATGGATAATATGAATCATACAGAGTGAGCAGCATAAAAAATAACTTCATGGTTGTACAGGTGAAACCTCCATTCTAAACATCATTTTGTGATAACATAAATTATATTGAAATAATTCATCCCTCACAAATACATTTTTGTTATTTACAAAACAGAGTATTCATTGTAACATGTTTTGGTCGATCTGGTCATCTTCAAGGAATACACAATGTATGTAACATACATGGGAGGATTGTAGCAACATAAAATTCCATAATGAGAAATTATGTCTCATTTTTGACATAGAGGATTATAATGTGTAAAGGTATGTTATTGATATAAATTTGGAAGTAGTATATATTCCAGCCATTTTGACATTCTGTCTTTTACCAATCTAAATTTATTTTCTTGGAGGTACTAGATTATAGTCTGTAATCTTACTTTGTGATGGTTATGTTGAGCAGATTCTTGATTTTAAATTTATCTTTTTTTGAATATAGGATCAATGTCACGCTGACGTAAAAGAATTCTCACACAATGTTAAACACTTTAGATTGGCCCTAAGTAATTTTCTTCATTTAAAGTCATTTTGTTCTTTGGATGAGTATTTTAATAAAACTAAGGTCTAAGATTAGATTTTATTTTATAAATGTAATTATAACCATTGTTCTGCAGTCTTAATATTTTATATTTTTACTTTAATTTGTCAGTGACAAATTTCAGCTCTGTTTTAAAATATTTTCTACTATGATAGAAGGTTTGAATTTCATAAATAGTTGCTTTTTATAATTTTATTACAGTTTATTGTTCAGTATATTATAATATTATTGTATTGATCTTAAATTAATTGTACACGTTCCTCATATTGTATGTATATGATTCTTTGTCACTGTGACTTATGCTTTGATATTGTGCGTGCATTTTGTATTTCTATATTATTTTATGGCCAATTCTCTATCCAGTAGATTTGTTAAACCTGATGAATGTATAATTAATGAATGAAAATTAATGAAACAATATACATAGAGCTTCTTTTTGTGTGATCTCTTTGAATAATCCTTGGGATTTATGTTAGTGGCTAAGCTGAAATCTAGTTTTGAGGATACAAAATGCCGAAGGGTTTTGTTTATGTTGTACAAGTATGTAGAAACTGATGGACTGGTTATTACATGGGGAGGGTATAAGCGAAATGGACATATTCTTAACAAAAATAAATACACAATGTGCAAGATGACTGACAAACAACACGCACGTACAAGTGAATTTCCAGGCACAGTTCTATGCAGAAATTGGCACATTGATGTAGGTAATTAATTCATTTTTGTTTCTTTCTTTCTGATTCTGACCTCTTTCTACCCACTCATCTTCAGTGTAGAAGATTATTGTTGCACTTGATCTTTCTATCTCTCTGACACACACACACACACACACACACGCTATGTTTGCCCCTTCTGGAGGTCTGCCGCTTGCTCCTATGTCAGGTAACTGCTGGTGCTTCAGTCCAAGTTTCATTGCATTACAACCAGTGCATCTTGATACACTGGTAACAAGCAAATTCACGATGATTTTGGAGTCCCTTTCTTTACTGACCACATCAGTTCTCTAACTGAGTGGTTCGACTCAAAGTTAGCTGATGGGGAACCCCTTAGTTACGCAGCTCAACAGACATCTATGCTGACCAAGCATTGACTCGAGTCCCCTAGAGCAGGGATATTGGAATGAACAACTTGTCCTTGCAACCTCCAAAAGGCAGCCATGTCAGCACATTAAATCGTTCCCACCTGGCACTTTTCGACTGCCCTGGCCGAGGTGTTTTCCGTGCTTTTCCCCTCAGTTGGAAGGCAAATGCCAGGGTAAAACACACAAAGACGAGGCATGGCTCACACTGTTCCCAAGTAAGTCAGCTAAATTTTTCCTCTATTAGTCTATCATTGACTTTAAACATGACCATTTTTGGTCAAATACCAGAAAGCCCTCCAGCCAAAGTTATGCCCTCGTATAAGGCATATTGCCTCTTGAGCAAAGGTCTCAGTTTGCCCACGTCGGAATCTTCAACCATGATGGGAAATCATTAGTGTAAGTGCAATCCCTGTCATAGTTTAAGGTGTCTGGTATTGATCCCAGCGATGCTTTACTGCAGGAATGGCTAAACAGATTGAGGGAGGTCAACTTGTGCTTGCATGCCAGTCCCTGCCCTCTATTTGCTCTTTGGTTGGTTGGTTGGTTGGTTGGTTGGTTGGTTGACGTTGCATGGAAGGAGCCGTTTCTGAACATGTGGGATGTTACCACATGTATTTTAAAACGATGTATGTCTTCAAGCTGTGATAACTGTGTGAATTATTATTGACCTGCTCTGGGTTGTGGCATCTAGCACTGTGTTGTTTTCAGACAAATGTACTGCCTTATTTGTCAAGAACCAGTACACTTTGTACCTGACACTAGGCACAGAACTACTGTACACATTACTGCATGAAAAATACTACACTATGCTTAAATGTGTGGGTAGAAATTAAGTGGCATTGCTTTTGACTGGCTGGTGGACTGTTAAGGTTTGAACTTCAGTAAGTGATCTCATCTATTGCATATGTGTAAATACATGATTATTGTTATATACCTGTGCCATCTTTAGTGTCTTATGTGTGTATATAGCAGGTACACAGTCTGACAATAATATAATGAGACTGATTTTATTTTGACCAAGATAGAAGTGCTATCTATGAAGCAATGCATGCAATCCATGTGACCAACCTTTATCTGTAATCTGGTAACACTGCAACGCCCCACGCTGAGCATGACGGAAATACGGCGCCATGTTGTGCAGGTAGTGAGAGGACGTGGTCACAGTAGCGGCATAGAGCAGAGAGCGATCATTAAATTCTGTTTTAAACGCGGGAAAACTGCAGCAGAGACTGGAATTGATGAGACAAGTGTACGGGGATAATTGTTTATCTCGTGTACAGATATTCAGGTGGTATGCACGATTCAAAAGTGGTGTGAAAACGATTGAAGATGAAGCCAGGCCTGGGCGTCCATTTTCTGTTCGTAACGAGGGACTCATTGCGAAAGTGAGCAAACGAATACAAGAAGAACGTTGCGTGACTGTGAGAATGATGGCTGATGAGTTTGGTGTTAACAGGGAGACGATTCGTCAAATCTTAGTGGAAGACTTGGGCAAGAGATAGGTCGCTTCCCGGTTTGTGCAACATGCATTGTCTGATGATCAAAGACACGAGAGTGTTCAGTACGCAAAAGACATCATTAAAACTGCTCGTAGAAATAAAAATTTCTTGAATTCGATTGTAGCAGAGAAAGAAACTTGATGTTTGCGCTATAATCGAACAACTAAACGCCAAAGTGCTGAATGGAAGTCACTAGCATCACCAAAAGGCAAAAAAGTTCGTCTTCAAAAGTCAAAAGTGAAGACAATGCTTGTGTGTTTCTACGACAGCAAGGGAATTGTTCACCACGAGTTTGTTCCTGAGGGACAAACTGTCACTCTAAGTTTTTATTTGAGTGTTCTGGAACTCCTATGGAAGAGGATTCGCCGTGTCCGGCCCGGCCCGAGTACTCAGCACCAGGCAGTTGGTTTCTTCTTCACGACAATGCACCGGTTCACCGGGCAGTTGCCGTACAAGAATTTTTAGCACGAAAACAAGTGTGCGTGCTCCATCATCTGCCCTACTCCCCTGATTTATCCCCCTGTGATTATTTTCTTTTCCCCAAACTGAAGTTACCATTGAAAAGGCGCCTGTTTGAAGATGTTCAAGACATCCAAGCAGCTGTGACATCGAGTCATCGGGCCATACCACAAGAAGACGTGCAGAGTTCCTTGCAGTCTTTGCTAGATCATGCCACTCGCTGTATTGATGCAGAATGGATGTACTTTGAATAAAATACAGATAGTACTCAAGTTTTTTGTTCCAGTTTTATTCTATAACCTCAGTCTCATTACATAATTGTCAGACTGTGTATGTTTCCAAATTATGTATGTCTTCAAACTGTGATAACTATGTGAATTATTGTTGATCCACTGGTTTTCTGCACCTTTGACTGTGTTGTTTGCAGATAAATGTACTGCCTCACTGGTTAGTAACTATTACTCTGTAGTGTATTCCCCTGCACCATACAATGTCTGGTTATGAAGGAATAATAATGACATTCTGACAGTGTGTTGATTTCTCTTAAGCCTCCCTTTAAACAGCACTGAATTGATACTTCAACACACATTCCATTTACTGTGTTCATGAATTGTTTAATTTTTAAAACAGTGACTGATGTGTATATTTGCATGTACATTTACAATTCTGAATACAGATGCCTGTGATCAAAAGAAATTAATTTTGAAGATTTTCCTGTCCTACCTGTAATTACCCATCATGAATATCACTTTTGTTTGCAAAATATGTATTTCATATGTTCATATATGTTTCAGTAAGGGTAGTTTCAGTTGCAGTTAAAGAAATCTTTGTTCACATGGACACAAATTTATCTGACGATAGACAAAGTACGTACGCTGCATTGGCGAGAATTACATGTTGATTTACTGGTTTTATACCAACAAAGACAAAGGGTTAGAGTTATGAGGTTTATGTTACACGTATTTTGCAGTTAATACTATTCTACAATATATTTACCTCCCTGTATTTATGTTCCATTCATTGATGTGTGTGTATCCATGCTGACTATTTCTGCATCATCATAGCTATGTGTTTTATTATTTTCTTTCATTGCTTTCTTGCTTCTCTACGTTGTCACTCTTTCTTATTGTATCACTCACATGACTTCTACTGTATATTACTGCATAATTTCTGTAACTGTAATTCATTCCTGTAACATTCCTCTGTTACTTATGTACTTAGGCTACTGTAGTTGTATATGGGTTGCAATAATTAGCATCAATATGTGCCTGTCAATAAACAACATAAATGTGTCAGTGAATACAAAATAGCACGAAAGGTTGACATAGTAGTTGGCCTAATATGTGCCATATCCATGCATTAGAGGTATATTGTAACCTGCATAATGAAAACCAATAAATGTGCATGTATAAAATCTGTTTTATAATAACTTTGTTCATTCCAGTTTGTTTCGATTGGCTGTTGTGATCATCATCATCATTAGGGTAGCTTTACAAGTGTACTAAGAATACAATAGACTGCCAAACTGTGTGAGTGGAACTATTCAGAAGTTTCAGAAATTTATTTTAATGTTGAGTAATTCCACTTATTCAATTTGGTAATTTATTGTGTTCTTAGTATTCTTGCAAAGCTACCCAGATGATCACAAAAGCGATGGAAAAATGCTGGTAATTAATAACATGTGATAAAACACATTTTTATGCAAACGCTTTTCTTTTTAAACGGAGGTTTGAATAGTAGTTGACCGTTCTAACGATGGATTTACCGCCATTTTTATTGTGCGAGTTTAGTATAAACGTTTCCTACAGGGGCCGCAAATGTCGCATTATCTGCATGTTAGTACTTTAGAATACCTATAGATGGCACTACATGTTTGTTGTAAGTGTCTATGTTACTAACGTTCTGTGTCCGACGCTAGATGATTTGTGTGTGATCCCTGGTTTGTGTCTCTAGCTGGCAACACAAAAGACGGCGTTGCATCCGGCGGTTAATATCCGTTGTCGTTGTTTGCAATAGAATGGGCTGAAGAGTAAACACCAATGCAGTGTTCCTAAGACATCCATCTGCATTTTTCAAAACATATAAATGTTGCTGTACAAGGTATTAGCAGCCTATTTAAAATGCCGAGGGAATTAAATTTTTGTGAGAATTGAGGTTCCAACAGCGATATTGATGAAAATTCGCCTTTGGAATACGACTTCATTTACACGGACAGCGAATATTCGGCATTGTAATATATACTTCGTTATTTGACGAATATTCGGATTTAATGCAATTCGACTCCATTTTCAGTTTGTTCGCTGCTGTCAATGTCGGAATGGTTCAGTAAATGAAATTGCGTGTTCGGTTATAAATGACTTCGTGCAATAATATATGTATGGAATTGATGAGGATATTATGGATGAAATTTCTTACATTTTGTGAGATATGAGATTCTTACACTGATGATCATGAGGATATCACTTGTCTGGGATACTCGGTTTCATTGTGGCACTGATGTGCTCTCAAAGTACTAGGTTGGCGACCCTTGTGGGACGTACGCTGCTCTGTTCCATGGCCGTGGTTGGCGTTGTTCGGTATTGAGTACAGAGTTGTCTTGAGTGTAAGTGTTGGTTGTGTAACACGTCCGTGAATTGAAGCATGGGTTGTGATGGTGGAACCATCCCGAAACGTGACGAATTGGTGAGGAAAAAAAAGAAACCGGAACAAGTAAGTGTGTGTCATTTAAAACTTTGATTTTTAATATCATCCCGTTGTGCCGTTAACAGTATAAACATCTGTTCAAACACAAGTAAATAGTTGTGAACCTCAGATGGGTCGAAACATGTAGTTCCATATAATAAATAGAATGTAGTTGTGTTGTACAGGTACTGATTAAATTGTTGTAAAACATTCATGTTGCGATTTGGTTGAATATGGAGGTGTTCGTATCAAATATTTGTTTCATATTTACAGAAAGATAAGGACTCTGAGTTGTCATTTCGTTGGAAACACTGCAGTATCACGCAGGAACCTCTACAAACTCCAATTGTAGCCTGTGGTTTGGGGAGGTTGTATAGTAAAGATGCCGTTATTGAAGCCCTCTTGGATAGAGCTAATTTGCCAGAAACAGCACAGCACATAAGAAGTTTGAAGGTAAGTTTCAGAATGGCTTACTTAAGCAGTAGTGTGAAAGAAACACTTGATCAAATTTCTAACCAGAATTCACATTATATGTTTTTGTGACTGTCATATTGAGTGCACAGACCTTTCAGTCACTTGAGTTTGTATCTGTCTTTTCAAAAGAGGGTATTCAAGATTTCAGTTAGGTTCTGTGTCACTACTGTGGCAGACATGAAGGATGATGAGGAGGCCTTGGTAGGTACAACATAAACTTAAATCTATTAAGAAGTCCATTAGCCCAAAGAGCAGCAATGTACTTCATGCAGATATTTTAAACTGGTTCTTTTGTCACTTGCCTGTGATGAGTGTGCAACCATATTTTTTTTTTGAGTCCTGGAAAGGGCAAGTGGTTGTATGGTATGTTCTCTTCATTTTTTTTTTTTGCAAGACTAGATTTTCAAGAAAACACTACAAGTAAAGTAGGGGAAAAATTATATAAGTATTCATTGGGAATACAAATTTAAAGTTATGCCCAGATTTTTCATGTTAGCGAAGGGTTAATAGTAGTGATGAAGACTGACCAAAATTATTAAAGAATCTGTTTGTTACCCATGTTCAATTTGTAGTTTCTTTTTTGAGTGTTTATTTGTATATAACTACTGTGTCTGTTAATAGTTTTGATGAAGAATGAAGAAAAAAATATTAAAGAATGTGTCTGTTACCATTGTTAGGTTTGTAGTGGCCTACATTATGTGCAAATGTGCAGCAAGTACATTTGTTGCCTAAATTTATGAAATACGTTTTTTTGGACCCCAGTTATATACGTGTTATGTATATAGGATGGTCAGTTCCAAAGGTTTAAAGGAATGTGGAACATATTGTTCCAAGACATGAATATCAAGTATAGTGAGCTTGTATTGAGGAAAATTTATCCAGTTTGTTATTGGTCAGATAGGTGAATCATCCTGTGAATCTTTACTAGTTTTTTGATAAATCTGAAAGCTAAAATTGAGGAACTTGAAACTAATAGTAATATAAAAAATGTTAGGCACTTGTATAGGGGCATCAGTGACTTTAAGAAGGGTTACCAGCCTAGAACTATTATAGTAAAGGATGAGAAGGGTGATTTGGTTGCAGATTCCCACAGTATTTTGGCTAGGGGATGGAAACATATCTCTCAGCCTTTGAATATACCTGGGGTTAATGATGTTAGACAGACAGAATTACACACAGCAGAACCACCAGTGCATGAGCCAAGTGCCTTTGAGGTTGAGTTGGCTAATGAAAAGCTAAAAAGTCACAAATCACCAGGTATAGATCAAATCCTAGCAGAATTGATTAAGGCAGGGGGTACGACAATTCGGTCTGAGATCCATAAACTTATTATTACAATCTGGAATAAGGAGAAATTGCTTGAGGGGTGGAAGGAACTAATCAATCACTGTACCTGTCTATAAGAAGGGTGATAAAACAGATTGTAGTAATTATAGGGTCATATCACTTTTGCCAACTATGTACAAAATTGTATCCAACATCCTGCTGTCTAGGTTACTTCCATATGCAGAAGACGTTATTGGGGATCATCAATTTGGATTTCAGTGCAACAGATCAACTACTGATTATATATTCTGCATTCATCAAATACTTGAAAAAAATGTGGGAATACAACAAAGCAGTGCAGCAGCTGTTTATAGACTTCAAGAAAGCTTCTGATTCAGTTAGGAGGAAGGTCTTGTGTAATATTCTTATTGAGTTTGGTATCCCCATGAAACTGGTAAGACTAATAAAAGTGAAACATATAGCAGAGTCTGGGTAGGCAAGAATTTGTCTGACATGTTTCCTCTTAGGAATAGTTTAAAACAAAGAGATGCTCCTGTTGCCATTTCTGTTCAATTTAGAGTATGCCATTAGGAGGGTTCAGGTAAACCAGGATGGCTTGAAATAAAATGGTACACATCAGCTTCTGGTTTATGCTAATGATGTTAATATGTTGGGAGGAAGTGTACTTACTATAAAGGAAAATGCAGAAGCTTTTGCAGTGGCTAGTAAGGAGATTGGACTAAAAGTAAATGCAGATAAAACTAAGTACATGGTCATGTCTTGAGACCAGAATTCAGGGTGAAGTCACAATATAAAGACTTATAATGGTTCCTTCAAAAGGGTGGTAGAGTTCATATATTTGGGAACAACCATAACAAATCAAAATTCTTTTCAAGAAGAAATTAAGAGCAGATTGAAGTCAGGGAATGTTTGCTATTATTCGGTGCAGAACCTTTCGTATTCCAGTTTGCTGTCCAAAAATTTAAAGATTAAGATACACAGAATTATAATTTTGCCTGTTGTTTTGTATGGGTGTGAAACTTGATCACTCACATTGAGGGAGGAACGTAGGCTGAGGGTGTTTGAGAATAGGCTGTTGAGAAGAATATTTGGACCTAAGAGGGACAAGGTGACAGTGGAGTGGAGAAAGCTACGTAATGAGGAACTTAATGATCTGTACTCCTCACCCAATATTGTCCGGGTGATAAAATCGAGAAGAATGTGATGGGGTGAAGGGGGCATGTAGTGGATATGGGGAAGAGGAGAGGCTCTATACAGGGTTTTGGTGGGGAAAACTGAAGGAAAGAGACCACTTGGGAGACACAGGCATAGTTGGGAGGATAATATTATGATGGATCTTCAGGAAGTGAGATTAGGGGGTATGGACTGGATTGAACTGGCTCAGGATAGGTACAGGTGGTGGGCACTTGTGACTATGGTAATGAACCTTCAGGTTCCATAAAGTGCAGGTAATTTCTTGACTAGCTGAGAGCCGGCTAGCTTCTCAAGAAGGACTCTGCTCCACAGAGTAAGTATGGGTGTGTATTGTATACTATACATCAAGCCCTTATTAAGATAGAGCTGTGGATTCGAAACAGTAATATTGGTGAAAATTATGTATTTGTTTGGGTTCATCTATTTGAGTCTTTGATAAAGTGTTTAATTTCCTGTCTAAGTCTCATATTTTCTTTTAATTTAATTATCTAATTTATCATTTTTTCCATGTTCAATTACATGCCATGTTTTCTTCCAGTAGTTAGTCGTAAATGCATTTGTACAAGTTACTTAGTTTTTGTTTCTCCTTGTATAGAATTTTGAATGTGTTTTTAATACATAAGTTTTGAGCTTTAAATTTTGTTAATTTGGCTGCAGGGGATGTATTAGAGATCTTGACTGTTACATATGTTGGAATCAAATTTCTGAGAGTGCATTACTTGATAAATTAAAATACATTTATGAACCTTTTGTTTAATATTTTTGTGTCTGATGATGTAATAAGCTTGACTGGTAATTGTCTTGGGTTATATAATTATATATTAAAAAATGAAGTCACACAAAACACACTACTGTAAGCAAAATTATATTGTGCACAAACGTGAAATCACTCCATGAAAGTAATATAAATTTTTTTTTTACAATAAAGTGTCGTGTTGGACTGACTTTAATAGTTATTATATATTCTTATACTATGTACCATGTATACAGTTTTGTCCATTATGTATGTGCACTGAGTCCAACACAAAGTAATTAGCCTGGCATTGTATAACCAGTAAATGAATGTGGATTCTGTTTTTGAGAAATATAAAAATGTGTGCAAATACAGTAAAACTTTGATTTTCTGGGTTGGGACTGAAGCAGTGATGAATATGAGAATAGGTGGATGCTTAAAAAATTAGACAGTGCATAATGCAAATGAAATGCTGTATAATATTGCATACTACAGCGTGTGTACCTGTGAACATTACAGAATAGGTCAAGGTTAAAAAAGAATGCTATCTTAATTACTGTGCCCCATTGAGTGCTCTTTCCTCTATACCTTTATCACACAGTGGCTCACCACTCTGATGGTTAACATAAGTCCAGTGTCAAATTAAACTTGACAATGGTTTCCACTGTAAGATGTCCAATGATCAATATGTTAGTTTACATTGGTTTTTTGTTGGTTTTTCCCTGAAGTGCCTGTTGTTTAGTGGCTGCTTTTGAACTCTGGAAATTTGATGTTTTCTGTAAAATTTTGACTGGACTGTTGCAAGTCACAAAAATAATTTGACTAGAAAGGATCAAAGAAACTGATAGGTAATTGAAGTTTTAATGTAATATGGGATGTGAAGATAACAAGATTGTTCTTGGTCTCGTTGCTAGAGAACCGTATCATTAACCACCCCCCCCCCCCGCCCCTCTTGCCACTTCCACCTTCCTTCCTGTATCAAATCAAGACTGACAAAACTAAACCCAAAGCAAA
>Ga0131853_10004517_pt1 | contig 24927 bp, 16 predicted proteins | sample TergutLab28metaG_FD_92764 | JGI IMG/M metagenome (GOLD analysis project Ga0131853, IMG submission 92764) | Labiotermes labralis P1 segment gut microbial communities from Petit-Saut dam, French Guiana - Lab288 P1 (version 2) (version 2) | ecosystem: Host-associated > Arthropoda: Insects >...
GTGTCCCTGTGTGTATGTTGATGAATAGACATTTATTTTTTTCAATTTTTTTCTTTCTCTATTTCAAGAAAGTGCTTCGCGCGCACACACACACACACACACACACACACACACACACACACACACACACACACACACACGCTACTCATAACATAAATCAGGTAAAGAAAACGTTACATTTGTGTGTACTTTTTGCCCTCGAAAAAGGATTTCTGTTCCTCTTGAGAAATCTAAACTATATTCCAATTATTTGTTGATGGGTATAGGACTCGTGTAGATTTCCGATCTATCAAGCAAATTTCTGTCCAGTATGAGGGAGATAGAAGGTTTATATTGTGTCCAGCCCTCACGTTAATTGAGTGATTTGGATCTGATGTTTATTGGGCTGTTCATCGTTTTGATAACTGAAGAATAAAAACCAACTGATGCCACATATTATTTTATTGTACTTCTTATAGGCTCAACTGTTTCGGGCACTACTATGCCCATCATCAGGAGCCCGGACACTACTCCAGCAAAATCGCACCTAACCTCCAACCTACAGCAAACGAAGAACGAAACGACCAATGTGGTAATCAACATTATAGTCGCGAGCTCCTGATGATGGGCATAGTAATGACCGAAACATGTTGAGCTTATAAGAAGTACAATAAAATAAGAAGTGGCATCTATTTGGTTTTTATTCTTCAATTATTGAGTGGTTTGAATTTAATCAAAGGTAGAATGAGCGCCAGTAGAAAACATATAATTTGTTAGGTACGTAAATCTTGTGAAATATATTGGGCCGACACAGAATGTTGGAAAATAAAAAACCAATACCAGTTGTAAAAAATATTCGCAGTGTATTATTTACTCCAATACCTATTCTTTCTTTTGTGTATTTACATTGTGCATGCTCACCGACATACACACACAAATATTCACACGCTGACGATTGCGAAATTTGCCAATTTTCCTCTGGAGTTTTCATTAGGATCAAACCCAACCTATCTATTCAGTTACATGCAGATCTTGTCACATTGTCATGACGCGGTGGGGGAACCTTTTGTTTGCTGAAGGTGTGAAATGCCAGGGGCACGTGTGTTCGTGTCAAGTCCCGTCCTGCCTCAACAGCTGTAGACGACGTTCATCAGTTTTGTGTTTGACGTTACTGGTTACAGAATCAACTGACAACCTGGGTGGATGTTATCCTCCACCACCCCCCGGTGGCACAAGGCTCTTGAAAGCCTCTTCTACCTTAACAGAGCAATTCCCTTGCAAGCGAGGTTTTCAAATTCCGTTGTTTTTATTCTGTACTTAATTTTTCCAACTGGGGTGCTTGCTTCATTACTCCCGCGGGTTTTAATTTCCATACGCGCGGACATCCCAGGAACAAATCGACAGATTTTGAGACCAGAGATCTAGTAGGACTTTACTGCATAAACTTCATTAAACACAACAACAACAACTCCGTGGCCTTAGTCCGCACGCGAACTATACCGACAGAGTGGCCGCCGCCGGTCGGCGAAGTTAGTGCCAACTTTTGCGGATAGAGGGATGTAACGTGGTCAGCGCAACGTGTCCCCACAGCCGTTAATCTCTGTTTTCTATACCTGGAGCCGCTACTTTTTCATTCAAGTAGCTCCTCAATCGACCTCACGAGGCTGAGTGGACCCCGTTCCAGACCCACTACTACTCAGAAAATCTGGTAGCGCCGGGGATCCCTGTGAGCATAATATTAGTTTCATAGTACCCTCCCAATTGTGTCTATTTCTCCTAAAGTGTCACGTTTTCCAACTAAGTTTTGTGTACCTTAACCAGTTTTCTAACCATACAGTGATCGCAGGCCGTATGATCTTCTTGGTTTCCATAAGCGAGTGGTGACGATGTAACACTCACATTTCATGTGGGGAAGAATCTTTCCTTTTTCAATAACTAAGTGTTTTTGGAGAGATAATTGGTAACCCGGTCATCACGGCACAGCAATAGGACGCGATAGAACCATTACTGCAATTTTAGCCAAGCACTGTATAAAGCTCCCTGATGATGGATCCCTTGTGATCCGAAACATGTTGGAGCGATTTTAAATATGTTTAAATACTCTATTATAATTCTAATTGTATGTACGAATTATATATTTGTGCATCTGCTGAATAATAAAATGTTTTAACAGCAATAGGCCTTAAAGTTTTGGTAAGGAAATTTTACCGCTAACAATATTCAACCCATGAACCACGAAATATATTAAATATATGTACCATTTAAAATATACCATATATGTGTGTGCTACTAAAGATCTTAAATATATATAACACTATAATTATGAGATGTATGTAAGACTCATAATATTCAACATATAAACCAGTAATAATACTCAATATATGTACCACTAACCGTATTCGATGTATGTACTACTAACAATATCCAATATATTTACCTTTAATAATATTAAATATATGTCTCACTAAAAATATTCCATGTCTTCAATGCGTGGAACCTCTTTTCCTCATACAAGTCTCTGTAAACCGATTCGGTGAGGAGAAAGTAAACCTCCGCACTGTAGCATTTTTTCTTCATACTTCGGCTCATCCGATTAACAAGCAAGGTTCTGGGAATAGAGCAATGACTGCTGGAAACACGTTTCACTTGCTGCTAGAGAAAAGCTGCATCCAACATATAATTATAGTAGGATAATAGGTACTTATTACGACTCTTAGAATACGAAGTTGAAGAAAACAAACAAGAAGCAACAGCATGCAGATATTTATTTACTGCTAAATTACTCTACATGTTTCGGGCGTCCATCGCGCCTATCTTCAGGAGTACATAAAACTGTAGTTGCAGCCTCTGGTACAGATCATACTATCTAGGAAGCAAGCTTCTTCAAACGTGACCACTACGTAGTCACGTTTGAAGAAGCTTGCTTCCTAGATAGTATGATCTGTACCAGAGGCTGCAACTACAGTTTTATGTACTCCTGAAGATAGTATGATCTGTACCAGAGGCAGCAACTAGAGTTTTATGTACTCCTGAAGATGGGCACGATGGACACCCGAAACATTTAGAGTAATTTAGCAGTAGATAATATCTTCTTACTGTGGCATGTTGTTGGATTTCTTCAATCTAGAATTACGATGCACGGAATTACATATATGAAATCTCAGAATACGTTTACTGAGACGGTAACCGAGACGAGTCTAGTCGAATTGAATCGTGATGCTGCACAGATGGATACTTTTGTTTTGCATAGAATTGCAGCACCACTCTGATACATTCTGTATTCGGGTGGAGGTAGTGAAGTTGCCGGTACGCCGTTGTAGCATCTTGGCGAAACTCCATCACATCTTCTTGCAGTCTAAACTGAAGACCTGACAATACACAAAAAAATTTTATTCAAGTACATTCAGATGATTCTTCCGCCTGTCCAGGCCGGCCTTGTGTCCCATCCAGCCTCCTCTAAAGTGGGTGCCGGGTCTTTCCCCGGGGGTAAAGTGCGGCCGGGGTGTGCTGCTGACCACTCACCCCCTTCTAGTGCCGCGGTCATGGAAGAGTAGAGCTATACCTGTACCCACCCTCTGGGCCACATCGGGCCTGTAACGGGATCGCTTTACCTTTTACATGCAGATGATGCTGCAGTTTGTGACAGTTATTAAGTATAATAAATATGAGTTTTCAAGGTATTTTGAGGCGCTTTCGCAAAAAAAAACCGACAAGCTACTTTTAGTTTCGTCGTGTTCGCCGTCCATCTGTCCCATGTCTTATTTGCATGGAGCATCTTGAATACTTTAGCGTGAAAGTTAATAGTTGGAACTTTTGTTGACAACTGTCGTCGTGTTCTAATTATTGTTAAAGTGGAACAAAAATACCAGAAACTTAAATTGGAGACTTACGTACAGTGTATTTATATGTATGACCACTTTTGTTACTAACGTTACCGTAGCTACTTTGTTTATCTAGGTTACCTTGTTACCATCTTTAACGTGGGTACTCATTTCACGATTCATGTTGAAAGTAATAACTTTGCAGTAGCTATCATGGTTACCAGTGTTTCTGTGTCGCCTGTCTACCTTGCTTACCTTGGTGATCAAGTTTTCGCTCTGGCGATTTTAACCTATCGTGTTTATAAACTACATGGTTATACAGGGTTATTCGAAATGATTGTCGGAATTTTAACAACTGCCACCTTGTTCTCCAGATGCAACCCCATGTGATTTCTCTCTATGGGGTTACGTCAAGGATCAGGTTTATGTTCCTTATCTTCCCCGCAAGTATCCCGGAACTGAAGGTTATTACATACTACAAAGAGTTGGAACGAACTCGATTATCGTGTTGATGTTAGTAGAATCACAAAGGGTGCACATACAGAGCACCTGTAAAGTATGTAACATAAACTTGGAGTGTTGTTCTATTAAATACAAAAAAAAATACTCATTTTTCAAGTTTATTGTGTATGACAAGTTGTTAAAACCCCGACATTCATTTCGAATAACCCTGTATTTCTGTCTCTATACTTAGGATAAGGCAACGTAAGAGTTGTTTGATTTTTTCGAAACAACTCCCAGTGGGCCAGGGCCTCCTCATTCACGAGGTTTCTAGATCAGACACAACGACACATCACAGTCGGTACAGCACCCCTGGACGAGTGATCAGCCGTCGCAGAGGCCTCTACCTGACAATACACAATACTCACAACTGACAAACACCCATGCCCCCCAGTGGGATTTGAACCCACAATCTCAGCAAGCGAGCGGCCGCAGACCTACGCCTAAGACCGCGTGTCCAATGGGACCGGCCAAAGTGAGAGTAGTCAGACGAAGTTACTGTGCTTGTGTAGCTACTTTTAATTCTCCTTTTGGTGATCGCAAATCCTTTTGTGAGCAAACTTGACTCTCAAGCAGCCAACTACTGTTCTACATTTACAAGGCTGTACAAAGGGTTTTAATGAATCGCCAGTGAACCAAGAGCTGGTCATAGTCTACTGTTCTGATGTAATTTTTCGGTTGTCTTGAAGACCCGGTCATACTAACACCGCAGTTGAAAATGGAAACGCTTGAGAAGACTAATAGGAGAATACTGAATGACTGTCACTAGGCTAGTGAGGAAAAACGGTTGATCGTTGGACCAAGGGAAAGAGAGACATGGTCAAAACAGTTCAGGGGTATAAACCCAAGTGTTCAGGTCGACTAAAAACAACTGCAGTGGTTCTACTCGAGACGAAGTACCCATGGGTACAGAGGGCAAGTTTCGTGTTCAATGACCGACTCCTTCAACAGGGACTGTTGTTGACCATGGGTACCAGTCAGCAACTCGTTCACAGAAGTCAGATCAGTTCCACTAAGTAAACAAACATTCAGCATGCATCGCTGCATGTACCCGGCCACTAGTCTTCTTTCACGGACACTCTCATTGGATTGTTGAATAGATGGCCATTTGACTGTGGACACTGTCCTGTTGTCCAAAAGCCGATGAGTGTGATGATGGAGACAAGAGCAGACTCTGCTACTTGTTAAGCATTGCTTTTTTCTGTGGATTATTTAGCCACGTTATCAATATCCAGAGTTATGTAGGCTTACACAGAATCAAGTGGTAAGATGACCGACGAATTGAGAATGATTTGGTGGATAGTCTTCGTGGCCTAATCCAGTGTTTCTCAACCTTTGTGAGACCTCGGCCCGGTAAATTCTTTCTTCATTAGACCAGGGCCCGGTCCCAACAGATTTATTCCTAAATACCTTTCCATTTTTTAAGTTCATACATTAAACTAACATAAGTATTAATACTTAATTATGGCATGATCATAAAGAGTATTAGTACACTTATGTATATGGCGTGGCATGTTGACAAATAGAAAATTACATTTAAATTATTTATGTATCACTGGACTAATGAAATATTGTAGCATATTGTAATTTCCTCACACCAACAACTGGGTCCGAGTTTTTAGACACATTCACGAATATTGTTCTCCTCAGAATATTCCAACTATAAACAATTATTCATGAAAATTGTTTAGCAAACTAAAATGACAAATTCAAGGAGAACCTGTCGCGGCCCAGTATAATTGATGCCAGGGCCCGGGACCGGGACCGGGCCGCGTTCCGGCGTTTGAGAAACACTGACTTAATCGATGCACAATGCCGGCATTTGTCTGGAAGGATTGAGGAAAACCAAATTGCAACCTACTGCCTCACAATACCAGATCAAGGATGTCACTCTTACTGTGAGTGTTCGAAAATAACATGGTTACTGCAGTCACCAACCAAACTGGAGAAAATTCGACGTGACATTAAACATTGTACGGACTGTTGTAACGTACCGAAATATAATCTGACGAATCAATGGCGTTAGAGGGAGGCACTTAAGATTTAGGCCACTTTGTATTTCGTCATGTTTTTATGAGTAAGTTCGTAAATTTTTCGCAGACTTTGAAGTTTCTCAATTTTGCTTGGTGTATCGAACAGCAACGTTAATTAGTACATTCAAAGAAACGTAACCACTTATGTTTATTGGAACGTGCATCATCTTGATAGTTGAATAAAGATAGACCAACTTGATGTCACTTGCTTTATTATTTCATTATTTAATGCTCAACATGTTTCGAACGTTAGTGCACCCATCTTCAGGAGCTTGCGACTTATTTGTTGAGTTATTTCATGGGTTGTATTGCTCTGGTTCGATGTGAGTTAGTGTTACGTTGTGGTTTGGCTGGTGTGGTGTGGTATCCGTATGCAGGCTGAAGCATTGCTTCAGCCTGCATAAGGATACCACACCATTAACATCCGAAACATGTTGAGCATTGAATAATGAAATAATGAAGCAAGTGACTTCAAGATGGTCTATCTTTATTCAACAAACGTAACCACATTTAACTAACCGCCTTTGAAGCCTTTGCCTCTATTTGTCGTTCTGGGTGCTCAGTAATGTCACGGAATAGGGCCTGGAATGTCGTGGTTCATTCTTCAGCAGGGAGTTGTCTGTTATCATAAACTCCAGAATTTAATGAAAGTATTAACTGATTATTTAACAACGCATCTTCTTCTGCATACGGTGTGTAATGTCGATTGGAGTGTAGGCGTGAAAGAACCAACTGTGAACTATGTGAGAAGAACTTTGTGAGGTTCCTTGAGTTGTCATGGTGCCTCTTGGGCCGCTTATATGGCTGCACCCTCTCCAGGTGAAACCCCGGACACGATCCCAGGATAGGCTGTTCGTGATTTTAGTGGCACTGAAGCAGGGTTTTCTCTGAATACTGCAGTTTTCCCTTCTGTGTTTTGTCACCAATGCTCTGTACCCGTATTTCATTTATCTACTGCTGATGATATTAACCCTTTAAACACCGATTTAAATCCCATCTGCTATCAGCTGGCATTATTAGGAGTTCACCATATTCTCCACATTAGCAGGACAAGGGTTAAGAGGCCATTATATTATCTGACAGTTTGCAAGGGACATAGCAGGAAAATAAAGATAACTTTCTTCATCGACTGCCCACTAAAGCAGTTCGTAAATAGAGCCTGCCGTTTCTTTGTCAGGGGAAATTTCACAATAATATCTTGTGATTAAACCTGCAACATGAAACTACATTGGCGAGTTTTAATAAAAATTTTAATGTTTCAGAAAAAGATCATTATAAACACTATCAAATTTGTGTAAAATAAGGTTATCTGTACATATCCAGACGGAAGTTACTTCCAATTTAGTACACTTCATTGATTTTTTATGTTAATTTACTGCTGTTACGTATTTCACACCCAGATGGAATTCTTGAAAGGAAACTGAATTGTGTAGAGAATAGTGATCTTAATACGCAGGAACAATGTTAATTAATTTAATCACTGTAATTAATTTAGGTTTCGCAGCGAGCTACAGTCTACATAAAATTATCGCTTCAAAAACATTTCTACTCTAAAGAGTCAGAAACGGTTTACTTATGCGATTGATTATCCCTCGTTGGTTCTGAGATTTGTACCGGGATGCTGATAAGTCCGTAGCCCGACTAGGAAGGAAACAAGCCCGGAAGCATGTTAGGGACGCACGCGATTTCAACAACATCGAGACGCGAGCTGTCATCAAGGTTTCTTTTTTTGCAAGGCAAGGCGCCGAAGGAAATTCAAGCCATTCTGACAGAAACATTAGCTTGTTTCCTTCCTGGTTGGGGTAAGGACTTATCAGAACCCCTGTATATTGTTAATAAAAATAAGATCATTTAATGAAACTTGTATTTGAGATTGGGATGAAATTTCTTTCTCCGCTCTAAGTGAAAAGATTTTCTATTGAAGTAGCTTGCCAATATTGGACTTAAACCTGATGAAAAATATGTGATGATAATGCATTCAGATTTTAGTAGGGTCTGGCATTGTTGAAAAATTTCACATTTTCTTTTCCGTGCATTATAATTTAATTGGTATACCGTAAGTCAACAAATGAACAGAATTGTGTTAGAGTTACAATAATAGTATCAGGGATGATGACGGGCCAGTAGGACCTGAAACATGTATGAGTTAGCGGTTTTCTTAATATTCTTGTAACTATAATACAGTTATGTGCATTGTTTGGCTTAAATTTTAGTAACTGTTGCAAAAAAATTATTTCGCTGAACACAGCCAAAGTTATTTTGCCTTCTGTGTTTTTCAATACTAGTTGTACGGCAGAATGCTTCGAAGCGTTTAATTTCGCAATTACGTCTGAGATCCTAGACGAGGCAAATGAGTCCAAACCAAGAGCTCACATCTTTTCTCTAAGAAATATTTTCTTTCTTCAACACTTGCATTTCCAAACGATTTACATCCTTTAGGAATTCTAACCAACATTTTATAAGCACATCTTATCTCTTCACTTCACGATATGTGTCCCACTCTTCTCATCCGTCCTGTTTTTAGTACTGTTTTAATATTAAGTGTGGGCCCGGTAGCTCAGTCGGTATAGCGACTGAGCTACCGGGCTGGTTGGTCCGGGGTCGAATCTCGCTGGGGACGAGATTTTCCGCCCGTCCAGACCGGCCCTGGGGCCCACCCAGCCTTCTGTAAAATGGGTACCGGGTCTTTCCCGGGTGCAAAGTGCGGCCGGGGCGTGTTGCTGACCACTCACCCCCCCCTCTAGTGCCGCGGTCATGAAAGATTAGAGCTATACCTCTACCCACCCTCTGGGCCACACCGGGCCTGTGAAGGGACCACTTTACCTTTACCTTTACCTTTAATATTAAGTGAGTGTTACAAATCAGGAAGCTCCTCTTTTATTGTTAATCTTGCTTCCCCTGCGTCCTGTGTTGCGCAATCGCAGGATAAACTAGCAGGATTGGCTGCCATGCAATAGGTCATGTAAAATTATTTTTGGAAAGTGATTTTACTTCCGCTTTACAGCTTCTAGTACAGCCGTCCCGTTTTTTATTTTTCATCTGTGGCAATAATGACACAGTATAGACAACATTACATATTAACACGGTTGATGGATATTGTACTGGAATGGATTCGGAAGGAAGCGGTAGTGGTCTAAGTGATCTAGTAGACGATAATCTTCACAGAAACTGAATAAAACCACGAAAAGACCTCGCTCAATATGGGAAAAATTAGAATTGAACACGAGATTCCCGAACAGGAAAGACTATTATTCGTTCGGTTTTCCTTGTCGATAATTGGAAGGTACTTGCTTGGACGCACAGATAGTCAGCGTGAGGTATGTAGCCATCTGCTCAGAGTAGTTTCTTTTTTCTAATTCAGTAGGAGTTTATACAATTCTGAAGACATAAAGGAGTGAAGACTATGGTGTCGATAATTTCTAATAGCATTCCTAAAGTAATATTACTTTCAGCAACCTAAATATTAATGAGGAAGAGAATAATCTGGTGCTATGTATGCAGAATATACTGTTTATGTTTGAATCTAATCTTTTTTTATTGACTGCAACGACGTACGGTTTCAGTCCACTAGAGACATCTATGTGCGAACTTACACACTGCAAGCTGTTAACAGACTGTTCGTTCAACAGTGTGGTGTCCTCTACAGGCACTACATGCCTTCGTGGCGTATAAAGAGACAATTTGTCTTTCGTTACCCATCTAATGGTTAATTATTTACTGTACGAAGATTTGTCATTGCTTATGATCCTGCACCATTTCTTTCACACACCCTGTTTCTGTAACATTCATCGTGACATTAAATTCAATGTGACATTCGTGTTACAACTGGGAGTTTCCCAAAGACTGCCTGACAAAGCGCTGAGTTTGTCTTCTGTATTTACCTTGCGTAACTGGCCCTTCGTAATACCACTAATTTCAGATTGATTTCAGATAGGCAACGGCCGTGCTATGTAATATGTATAAATCGTGCAATGCTCGTTAGGGAGTGTAAATTGACCATATTATTTGTCCTTCTAAATTCCTCAGCATTTTGTGTTAGAACATTAGTAATTTATTGACTTACCTTAAAGAACTAATGATTTTGTACCTTATAGAGCGTAGTGGATAATTAATATACTTTCAAGATTCACATTAGAAAAGACAGACTACATACACGTACGTAGAACGTAATATTGAGACGCGTTTGTACAATCACTGTTTAAGTGGAAAAGCAATAAAAGGTAGAGGTAAAGGCAAAGTGCAATTTGTACAGACACTGAGGCTCTGTATAGGCCGTACGGTCCGAAGGAGGAGTAGAGGTATAAATCTACTCTTTTTTGAACACGGCAGTAAAAGGGGTGAGGGTCAGCGTCACGCCCCGGCCGCCCTTTACCCCCGGGAAAGACCCGGTACACATTGTACAGGAGGTTGGGTGGGCCCCAGGGCCGGTCTGGACAGGTGCGGAAAATCTCGCCGCCACTGGGATTCGATTCTCGGATCGTTCGGCCATTGGCCAGTCGCTATACCGACTACACTGCCCGGCCCATGGAAAAGCAATGAGTATTACACATTCTGAATGTGTGTTTGTATCCTTAAGTGTCCAGCATGCAATGCGCATGCCCCGTGTTGCCATCTGTGGCATATTCGGCAGTAGTAAGAAAGTCAATTTAGATCCCGGAAATGACGTCACAGGCCACGTGACTAACCCTTTGATACCCGGAAGTAGGTCAATGACCTTCCCACCCCATACTTAATATGCAAATTACCTAATTGATATTCATACGGCCTTGATTGATATGCAAATAATCTAATTAATATTCATACGGCATTGATTGATATGCAAATTATCTTATTGATATTCATATGACCTTGATTGGTAAGAAATTGATCTAATTATTATGCAAATTACTTTAGTCCGAGACAGCGTGGCGCCAACTACTATTTGTTTTTGTACCCAGACTGTTTGACGCCTACTAGGCCGCCATAATGGATGGCATTTTCCAATATGGCGGACGCGCGCAATTTTTGAATTTTTAAAAGATTTTATTTTTGAAATCCGCCATTTTACAATATTGCCGCCAGCGCGTTATTTTGAAATATAACGTAACTTTAAAGTGTGCAGTTTTTAAATTATAACCTAAATTTAAAGTCCGTCATTTTTAATTATAACCTAACTTTTTACAATTTGGCGGCTATTTTTAATTTTATTATTGTTAGGTTCGAATCCCTTTTCTAAGGTAAGGAAAAAGGAAACCACCCAATGCCTCCTACAGTGATCCCACCCTAGGTATATACATGTTATAATAATAAGGATTTAGGGTAATAAATAAACATTTACAATTATATACAATTTATTAATACAATTTTATTAATAGGTTTACAAATACAATTTTATTAATAGGTGTACAAAATACAATTATAGAAAAAAAAATATAGGTTATTAAAATAAAAAATACAATTTTTAAAAATAGGCGTACAAATACAATTATCAACACTTAAAGCATTTATTTGGTACAAGACTGATTTTTATATTTTATTTCATTCCACAACGCATCGAAATCAATGGCTTTGGTATCTGGAGGGATATAGAAAAACTTTGATTCAACACACTTATCTCGCCACTCCACTAGTTCATCTTGGAGTCTACAAACTTGATCTCTTGTCTGTCTATGCAAGCACTCGCTAAATCCAATAGTTGTGACCAATCTTTTTTGCTTAGATACACTTGAGTGTTCTCACTCGTGATGCGTATACACCGTGCACAGTACATTTACAGGGTATGACGCGGGTCATCAAGATCGTGCACTTCATTCTTTGATATGTTACTCTTGAATGTCACCAGAATGAACCACTGTAGGTCATTCAACACCACATGGCATGAAGAAGTTCCAGTCTTCACCTGTGGTTTGATGTTCTCATTCAGGTAGACGGAGACGTATTTTGTCTCTTGCTCGTTGAAGTAGAAGCTACGACGAAGCAACACCGTCATCTGGAAAACATCAATGATATGCAGGCTGAGTAGGACACTTTGCATACCGCAGACTAAGAATGTGAAAGTTTAGCCATTGAGAAAATGAATAGGCCGTCCATAATGCACAAACATGTCTGGACTTGTTGTGACATGGAAACGTGCAGCTTATGCCTGGTAGACTTATGTCGCCGAGTGGAGGGCATCCTAGCTGAGTGATATCAATAACTGTACGGTCCATGAGACCACTAATAAATTGTCTTCGGAGGCCCGAAGCAATAGATTGCAACGGCAGATGATGCCTCGCGATGTAGCACAGTTTCTAGCTCTGAATATAGTTCATAGCCATCATTCCAATTACACCCGTGGTCAATAGCCTGATTCATTCTGGCGTTATACGAAGGTACTTCTCCCCAGCTGTAGGTCTCTTAAAGATATATGATGAAACCCTGTTACTGTGGGCGTCGACAGCCGCCAACTCCTTGACCACGAGTTCACCATCTCGCCCTTCCAAGTATGTGAAGTCAATCACTAAGAGAGATATTGTAGACTGATAATCGTGAGTGAACTAGCTTTATTTATATCTGCGACTTGCAGGACTGCTGCTGCTGCACCAACCGCCTGCAAGCGGGGCAGACTCCAAACTAAGAGCGGAACATGTGCACGGCCTTTTTATCGTTCCAGATGTAGCGAGCAGGTACAAATATGTTCACGAATGACGTCATCGATTTCCTCTGGCTCTTTGGAGTGCGTAGTTGCAGCAGTAGTGACCGCAGACTTTCGAATTGAATCCCTGTAGTCTGTGGCGGTTAAATGTCCAAGAGATTGAGTTGCGTTGCAAGAATGCCGTGTTTTCGAGCTTTAAGGGTGGTAAACCATACGAATCAAAATATCCATCATACCCAGAGTCGGAAATACAAACAGCTACTCAATGCGAATGGGACATGTAATATTTGTCGAGGTTGATGACAATTATTGAGGGCTTTATAAGTGTGGATAGTAAAATATCAATTGGATAAACTTCTTGAAAATACTTTACAGGTTTAGTTAAAACTTTATCGATCTGAATGGTATTCATTCTACTGTGACATTTCTAGAGTTGTCGATTTCGACTTGTCCAGGAAAATCAGCATACAAAATGCAAGTGACGGGCTCTGGTAGCGGTTTTTTTAACTGTGCCTCAATGCGCACATTTGTATGACGTGGTAGGCTTATATGCTCTTCATCTGCCTCTCTGTCTGGTGTTAGGTCAAAGCCTAATATGTAGAACACTTGGTGAACATTTCCAAGGTAATCATGTGAGCACGGTCATCGTGATGAATACCAGTACTTGAAAATAATGTCTCGTAAACCCTGGTAGCCCCAAAGACTGAAGAGCAATCCATAGTGAGTGGCTCGGAAAGGTGCTGAACACCGTTTACATAGAGCACGAGATTTGTTATATCATAATGGTGAAAGTGGAATGGATTCGTACTTGCAGAGCCAACTAATGCTGTGTTCTTAACCAATGCTATAAGAATCCTTTCTAGAATTGGTCCAAGGAATGCATTATTGATAAAGACCTGCTGGGCCCCAGATCTAGCATTAAAATTTTAATCTGAGTGTGTGTAACAGGATAATGTGCTTTGCGTTTCATTCCCAAAACATTAGCGTGAGCAAGAAGAAGAAGAGGGTCAATTCAGCCCGAGTGATGAAAAAAGGTAGCTTCCAAAATTTTAATACGCACTTTCTTGTCGTCTAAAGGGGCCAAAAGATAAAAAGCGTCTAGTGCACGTGTAAGCTTAATGTTCATGTCTACACCATTAATTAATATTTGATCAGAATTGAACAAGTCAGCATGTAGTCTTCCATAGAGTTCTAGAGTTTTGCGTTGCTGAGATAATTTAATCCTTTAGCATAGCCACTGTTGTCTTTGAGTTCCCCAGACGAATCGAGGTACCAGAAACTTAAAACTAGATGCGTGCCATACGCATCAGAACCGTAGTTTAGAAGATTTTCATGGTGCACCTTCAAATGTTAGTTTGTCTCGAGAAGAGTAACTGGCTTACCATTTAATGAGACACTGAAGGAACTAAATATTGAATGCAACAAGTTGTTGACACAACTGAATGTGTTTGGCTCAGCATTATCTATAACAGATCCATCAGGTTTTAGAAGTTTCATGCGCAAGAGTAGACGAAAAGAATTTAAATATATGTAATAATCGCTATGGCCAGAGCAATTAAATTCAAGCTTTGCAGGTTTTCTGCAGGCGCAATAGGTTTGCATGTAACGGTGTGACTATTTACAATAGATGTTTGTATGCTACGCTTGAGGAAGATGTCGAGACCCGATTTTAAGCACTCCACTATTTCTTCTTGTTCTTCTCCTGTGTGAAAATATACGTCACCTTCCTACGTATGCCTTGAGATTGAGGCTTTTTTGGCGTACGCTTCCTTTTTAAACCCAAGCCAGACCCGTCATCTTTTAAATCTTTCCTTCAAGGTTAACCTTTGCTTCACTAAAACGAGTTTTGAAAATATCGCCCACAGGCTGTTCTGGTTCCTTATTAAGAATATCGGTTATTATATTGGAATCTGTTTTTAAGGCTTCTTTTCCTACAGCCTTTGCGCCAGAGTACAAGAGATGTTCAACAAAACGGAAGAGCCCTCTGAAGAAGGAACCTATACCGTTACCTCTCTGTATCCTGAAACTAGCCTTGTAAACAGGACCAATCTCCTCACCATCACTTTGATTTATGTAGTACCGTGTATATCGATCCATTGTAACTGACAAACTGACAATTATTCTTACGAGGAATTCTTTTTAAAGTGCAATATTACAAGACATGGAATGTCGCTCTCTTCAAAAAATACATTTTCACAATCTATGGAAACCCGTGTCCGATGGGAAGTGCAAGGAAGTTAGTAGTCGTACATAAGAATCTCCTACCAAATCTGGTTTGATAATATCCGTATAAACGTATGCGGGCTCAAGCTGAGCAAAGTTAAAATTGTCTTTTGTCGGTAGATTCACTGTGGAAGAACGGCAATTAGCAGGGTTCATAATTATTTCTGCTAAATCATCAATACTATTATATGCACGCACAGGGATATAACATACTAAATTTTCGTTAACCATATTGGAATTTTCCCCCGACATGAATTAAACAACTCTTTATTTTGCCTTTTATATAGGTTTATGTAGTTGCTAAATACATGGATAAATTTCCCGTTTTAGACGGTTCGAAAAATTGCGCTATACTAGTGAGAAGATCAATCGCAGATTCATAGTGTTTTACAGGAAATATCATTTCGTGCGAATTTAAACGTAGTGCATTGTGTAAGAACGCTTTTTGTACCCTTTACGATAAGATATCTCGACTAGTCCAACCTCCCATTTCTCATATTCCAGCTCGAGTGTTGTAGCCAGTTTGGTTCTAAAGTCGGCTAATTATAGGCCGGAAAATAATAACCGGAACTGTCTGACGGCAATGTTACGTAAAAATGATCAATTATATTTCCTTGATATCAGTAGCGTTTATCCAAGAGTTGAATGTGTCGTCGTATTCTCTCCACTTGACAAGATGTTTTTTAATACTGCCCTTTTTACGAGTGCGCACTATTTTATCTATTTCAAATTCGGTCTGGGGTGAAACATTGACCTTCACAAGCCCGTAATTGTAAAACTGGTCTTCGATAGGGCGATCTTGCAAGTCTGATAGTTTGTAAACAGGTTGGGGCACGCGCTGTATGACCTTGACAACCCGAAATATCTCTGTTGAAAAGTTGTTTTCATATCACTTGGCAAACGTTACCTTTTATTTTGTTATCCTCACAAGATCCCCCACTTTATATTTCACACTACCATGAGGAATTTTAGCCCAGAGACTATTCATTCTTTGCTAGACAGAGTAAATGTTTTAGGGGTTTACTTTGTTTGGAGGCAAACCTATTGTTGAATGGACAGAATTGTTGTAACCTGTTAATAGTTTATCTATGACGTCCAAATAACGGTATGTGTTGTTTTTTGTGAAATATTTATATATCCTAGTCTTCAGAGATTTGTTAAAACTTTCAGTAACGGCGCCTTTTATGTTGGGATTGTGAGTCGTGTGAAAATTTACACCCTGACGTTTCAGGTACTGTTGGACTGTTGCATTAACAAATTCAGTACCCTTGTCTGATTGTATGGTAATTAGTTTTCTATTTTGAAACTAAACATTCTGATAAAAGCCTCAGCGAAACCGGCTTCTTTCACATGGGTAAGCAATTTTAACATAAGATTGTGTTTATTACAGGCAAAAAAAAAAAAAAATTCCAGACTAATGTAAATAATTGTTTTCTGTTACAAGAAACAAGGATTTAAGTGTGTGCTTTCACTGTGGGGCCACGCTAACCGACTTGCAGGAACTGGATTCTCCTTCTCAGAAACATTTGAGATTATCTCCAACACGCATTTGTATACAACATGTAAAAGGAAACCAGTGTGTTTTAAGCGACGGTGAAAAACTCTGAGAGCTTGTTCGCTATCCACAGTAATTTTCGGATGTGCTAAAAAGTTACGTGTTAGCGCTGTGCTGCTACCGCAGGTAACACCGGAAACTCAAGCGCCACTAAGTCTGTATGCTAAGGACTTGTCTCAGCTAGAGAGAAAGAGAGATAGTCCCCCAGCTTCTGTCTGTAACCACCCTCGTCAAATAGTTAAGAAAGCGATTACAGGTGTCGCTGACCTGCTGGTTCTGCACTACAGCTTGCCTAGGGGAATGTTTTTCTCTCTGTCTCTAGCACCAAGGGATTCTTTCTGGTACCTGGCGAGCGGAAGGTTCCTGGCGCCTGTGTGTGTCTGCCGAGGGTGGCTGTGTTCGCTTGTCTTTCTAAAACGTTTTAAGCATTTAATTTATCGTATTTCAGTTCTGCAGTCCGTAACCCCAGACAAAATCATTTTATATTTTCTTTTTATAAAAATGCATTTAGCGCAAGCTGTGTGGTATTTCTTTTAAGCTGAGCAAAAATATCAGTGCTATTAGATACTGTTTTCACAGGCGCGTAAATTGTATTAGACCGTTTTTTAATTTATTGTTTGTGTAAATAAATGAAGTAAATATGCCTACCACCCCTAAAGAAATAAGCTATGCGTCGTTAAGCCGTGCAAAATTATCAGTGTTATTATATACTGTTTTTACAGGCGCGTAAATTATTTCCCCTCGTGTTTCAATGTAATTTTCTGTTTACATAAGCGCGTAAATTATTTTACCGCGTGTTTCAATGTAATTACACGCTAAAAACTAACTTCATATGCGTTATTAAGCCATGCAAAATTATTAGTGTTATTATATACTGTATTTATAAGCGCGTAAATTATTTCGCCGCGTGTTTGAATGTAATTTTCTGTTTTTATAAGCGCGTAAATTATATTAGCGCGTGTTTTAATTAATTATATGTGTAAATATATAAAATTAATATGCATACTACCCATAAAACAAATTCATAAAAAGCGCAGTATTAATTGCAGGCTTCGTAAATTGTTACGCAGAAAAATCTTGTCAGCTTCCGTGTTTTTTAGGTCGTCTCAGACAGCACATAGCATCCCCCGACTGCATCTTATTTCGTATCAGGTATCACATACCACCCTCAGCTCGTACGGTCAGTAAACTTCCCAGTCTCTTCGCCCCAAACAAGTTTTAACCCCTTCGATACATTCTATGTTAAAAACATTACCTTTATACACCTCGTTCTACAAACATTAACTTGTGCTAGCTTAACTGTATTACGACAATTATATTAATAAATAATTGTATGTATATAATTGTAAATGTGAATTTATTTTTTATCCTTAATACAATATACCTGGGATAGGATCCTTTAAAAAGAGATGGTTCAAGAGGTGGGATTCGAAAGTACAATCTTTCAATTATGAGTCTGAAATTCTACCGCTCAGCCGCCTCTTTTACAAGAATGTCAAAGTCTTAAACTAATAATATATATTTAAACGTAGTCGCCATATTGTAAAAGTTAGGTTATATTTAAAATGGCGGACTTTAAATTTAGGTTATATTTAAAAATAGCGCGCTAGCGGCCATATTGTAAAACGGCGGAGTTTAAAAATTAAAAAATTCGAAGTTGTACAAAAAAATTAAAAAATGGCGCGCATCCGCCATATTGGAAAATGGCGGCTATCGAAGATGGCGGCCTAGTAGGCGTCAAACAGTCTGGGTACCAAAACAAAATAGTAGCTGGCGCCACGCTGTCTCGGACTAAATAATTTGCATAATAATTAGATCATTTTCATACCAATCAATGCCATATGAATATCAATTAGATTACTTGCATATTAATAAGGGCCTATGAATATCAATTAGATTACTTGCATATCAATAAGGGCCTTTGAATATCAATTAGGTAATTTGCATATTAATTAGGGGTGGGGTAATGTCATTGACCTACTTCCGGGTGTCAAAGGTTAGTCACGTGACCGTGTGACGTCATTTTCAGGGTATAAAGTGGCTTGCTTACTACTTCCGGCTCTACAATGTTTCTCCAAATTGTCTCATACAAGGCACGATTTTCTAAAACAGTTGTTTAATCTAAAATGTTTATTTTGATTTTATCTACGGCATTTTGTCTTGAATATTTCTCATTGTAGGAAGAACTGAGCGAGATATGATAAAAAATGCATATTGATCATCATGTAACGTACCCGTTATTCTGGTCAGATTGTAATGAAACTTGCAGTGTCTCGACAAATTTTTGAAAAGTACTCAATTATCAAATTTCATGAAAATCCGTCCTGTGAGAGCGAAGTTGTTCCATGCGAACAGACGGACGGACAGACAGACAGACAGGCATGACAAATCTTACAGTACTTGCCGCAATTTTGCAAACGTGTCTAAACATTCTAAATTGCGCTCACTGCTTGTAAAGTATCACAAAAAAAGAGCAATTGTTGTATAACATTATCTGTTTGGTTTTCATAACCGAAGCCGAATGTGTTTACTGTGCGGCACGAGATAAATTTTTAAATATCATTTGGGTTAGTCATAGTCTACAAATGGCCAGTTTATGTCTTTTTATGTTTACTCTCTAGGAATTTGATTGATTCCATGACAGCGGTTCTCGCCTGAACAAAGAGACCACTGGAAGGAATTCATCATTATTAAAACTTCTTCATGAATACACATAAAATTTTTTAACTGTTGCACCAAACTTTCCGATTTTGACACATGTGGAGCCCCTTACTCCGACTACCTGCTCGATATAAGCGGGTGTTCCGCTTCACGCTGCAGCCACATTATCCCCTGGACGACTCCCACGATACCGTTAGGTAGGAAGATGTATGGCCTAAGATGTGTTCTGGACACACTTTGTTTGAAACCGAACCCCTGCCTTCGGACAAATATCCTTCACTCAGTTCGATACTCTTGACTCTATTCAGGGCCGTAACCGGTAGATAATTGAACAGAAACGGACAATGAGAGGATGTCATCTTCATTCGAGGTTCGCCATACCCTCCTGTTCTTCAAGTTACGCCTCCAGGGAATGGAGACGTCACAATAGCTTCACGTACATGCAAAAGCGACGCAAGGGACGTGAGATAGTTTTAAGCCTATTCTTGCCTATTTGCTTTTGTACTTACATTTACACCCCATTGTGCCTCGATATGCAATTATTTAACAGTCGCTTCATAGAAAGAAGATTCTGGGTCTTCTTGGACTGACATACCTTGCAGATGCAAGCTGTAGACTCCTCCGAAGTGTCGGTAACTCTTTACCCATCGGCAGGGCGTAGCATCCAATTAGTCGTCAATTTTCATCAACGTCGATTTGATATACTTAAATCTGTATAACGGGCTGTTTGAGAGGCTGCGGTATGATAAAGGTAAAACCCTTTTGCACTTTTTGATGTGTCGTGTGACCGTGCATCCTTAATATGAAATGACGTGTGAGATCAACTAGATGCAACAAATTATGGTTTATCAATAATCCATTAGCTCAACATGTTTCAGGCATAATTATACCTGAAACATGTTGAGCTAATAGATTATTAATAAACCATAATCTGCTGCCCCTTTTGCGCTGTTTAGAGTTCTGTGTGAATAGGAACAAATTATTATTAACGTGCGTTATTAATGATTGTTTTGACGAACTTCTAGAATAATGACATTAGGAAATACAGAATACTCTGGAGCTCAGTGTCCCACAATTTCTCACGTTCACAAACTAGTAACCTGTTCTTTACATCAAATAATTTCGTCTGTCTCTGTATGCATTTTTGTGGTTTCAAATCTTCTTGAGTAGTCGACAATCATTTTGCGGTTCAATAATTCCCTTTCGTGTGTGGCGCTGATGGTGTATCCCCCCCGTCCCTATTTTAAGCCACTTCGATATATATAATTTATTTTTTATAAATATATTTTTATTATCCTCTTGTTAATATCGTTGCCCCAATGCTGCACAGTCACTCTTCTGTCAACCACTCTGCGTAATTATGGCATTTGAAAGTGTCATTAAAGAGCACACTTCAAACTCAAGCACTTTTCGGGAAACAGCGGGTGATATATACAGTTGCCACTAGGATTTAGAAGGTTAATAAGCTAGAAAATGTAGCATGGAGTGAAAAACGTGGCATGTTTGCTCTGCAGTTGCCTGTACCTGTTCAATTCGTGATGGCTCATTCATGATTAAACCCCCCCCCCCACGCCCTCGAAAAAAGGGGTTGTTCAAATCCATTCAAATTTTATGCAGTTAGAGAGCTGACTAACATAAAATCTATTTTCTTTCATGTATACAAATCACTGATGCAGTATAGTGGCTGGAAGACGGACCGAAAGATGAGGGATTTGAATCCAACTAGGAGCGAAAGATTTCTCCCTCCTCCCAGACGTCCAGAATGGCTCTGGGGCCCACACCTTCTTTTCTCCCATGTTCTTTCCCAGGTCTCATGTGGCTAGGACATTAAGTTGATCATTCACCTCCATCTAGAGCCGTGGTTAAGAATGAGTGGAGTTATTACCTCAACTTGTTATATATGCCTTTTTTTGTGGCAAGATCAGTGCGAAATGTTTTTTAAGTGTAAAATGTTTAAATTTTCTCAGCAACGTTTGCTTTCCGTTTTGAAAAGAGTTAAAGAAGTACACTCGAAAAGGTCGCATAAGTGCACGTTGGTCTTCGTGTACGGTGTCCGTTATTTTGCAGAATTGTAAACAGAATTTTCGATTAATTTTTTAGCCCCTCATTATCAAATATTAATAACACCACAATATCAAATGTTGGTAACCCCCTCAAAATGGAATATTAATAACCCCTTATATATTAATAAACCCTCAGTATCAAATATCACGGAGGAGAGTTCAACAAATCTATATTTGTGACAGAAGTAAACAGGGAGACGTCAACAGTGACGCTAGTCGGCGCTGTTTAATATTTATTTTCAAACGCACTAAAATATGAAGATATACGAAGGCAATTAGTTATTTGCTTGACGAGAGGAAACAAAACTTGCAAACAGGATTAATGACACTTTAAGGTCTACCTGTTGCACAGACGTCCAATTGTTTAAGTTCTCTACTTTTTGTGTGTGTTTGGGCAAGGTACCTGTTCAGCCCAACAGTGGAATGGAACTTAGTTCGTGGTTTAACGGGATGGGCTTAAATATAGATGGTTACAGAATTGAAAGTTACTCATTTATATAATTTATTGCTTTCAAATGCAAACACTTTGAAGAAAGTGTGGATAAGAAACCAACTAGATGTCACTTATGTGTTATCCTTTATTTCTCCTTTACAAGTTGCTGAACATGTTTTGGGCAACTATGTGCCCATCTTCAGGAGGTGACGACTGCGTAGTGTTATCGCCACGTGTTGGTGTTGTGCCGTGGCTGCAGGAAGGCTGTCAGAACCGGTTGGCAGGTAGTTTGTCCATTGAGGAGTTCGTATTGCATACAACGTGCTACGAACTCCCCAATGGACACAATAGCTGCCGATAACACTACGCAGTCGTGAGCTCCTGAAGATGGGCACATGGTTGCCCGAAAAATGTTCAGCAACCTGTAAAGGAGAAATAAAGGATAACACATAAGTGACATCTAGTTGGTTTCTTAACCACACTAAATTACGATGCACGGTCAACCACACATCAGATTTTGAAGAAAATTACCATCACCTCCCAGACCAACATTACCATCATATTTTTCAACATAGCTCTAAGTATTAATTTATTTCAGAATTACTTATTACCGTAAGCATTGGTGCATTCTACATCATATATATATATTTTTTTTCTGGTGTACAACCCCTAAGGTGCCTTGGTCTCCTCAATGTCCAGGATTCTCTACCCACGCAGACACACCACACTCGCTAGGACTCCTCTGGAAAAGTGATCAGCCCGACGCACAGATCTCTACCTGATAACACACAAAATTCATTAGAGACAAAATCCATGTCCCTGGTGTGATTCGAACCCACAATCCCAGCAAGCGAGCGGCCGCAGTCCCACTCCTTAGATCGCGCGGCCAATGAGACCGGCTGTACGTTATATGTGTTGGACGTAATCGCACGCTGTAATTATCGTCATCGCGTCTGTAATTATTGGCCTACAAACAATATTGACGCTCAATCTGTAGTATATTTGTGACATGGTAATACGAAATTTTATGTTTCTACCTGCAACGGTCCATTAATCAGACTCAAAGCAAAATAACATTTCTCCACGGTTTCCTCATTGTGGTGTTACGTTCTACGCAGTTATACCTTACCAACTGTATGTATTTTTCAAACATGTTATCATAATTTCTGGAGCTTTGTAGGTGGCTCTAATGTCGCTTTCACACGAAACATTTGTGCATTATCATGTATAGTTATCTGATAAGAGAGAATTACACAAGTTTGGGTTCATTCCAAATGGCATATGTTCAAATATTATTTCGTGAAAATCTGTCGCTTGTTTTATACGTTTTTAAAGAGGGACGGACTCAAAGGGCGTGGTGATTTGATGAATTTGTTGTCTGTGTAAGGATAGTTTGATTTGGCCAGATTATATCACATGGGTAAACAAAATTAAACCACGAAGATCAGCTGGAAGTACATTAGTACTGGGATGTTTGTGAAAACTTAGTTAGTTGCAAGGATAATACTGATATATTGATTTTATAAGAAACGATTTTAGCTAGAATTGATTTGGTTGGACATGTAGTGGTCTATTGACAGTGCTTTAAGAAGAAGGAGAAGAAAGAAAAATGAGACTGCTGTTTGAAGTTAGATTTTTTAAGCGTTTTCTCATTGTCAAGCTTATCATTCTGGCAAGGGCTAAATGGGGTTCTCAATCCCAATGGCACAGTTACCTCAGGGTCGTCGTTTTTATCTTGTCCTTAAAACACGGTACATCACTTGCCAGCTCTTAAAAAGGGCCTACCACCCTTGTAGATAAGGAATTTTATAATTTCACTGAAACCTGTAAACGTACCTAATATAGCTATCCTCATATCAAACTAAATGCATACTGGTTGTAAAGAAAATCATATGCTTCGCAAATAGTTCTTTTGTAATTCCTAGGCCATGAACACTAATGCGAGCCAAGAAACGGCCCCAGCTTTCAAGAGGACTAAATATAAGAATAGGAATATTATTGTATGTCTTCTTCTGGGTAATTAGCCGGCATCTGGAAATTTTATATGACAACGTTTCGGAACACACTCTGTTCCATCTTCATAGGCGGGTAGGTATGAAGACTGACTGGGTAGAGAATATTGGGGTATTTATACGGGAAAAGGTTTGGCTCGAAAATAGACCGAGCCATTCGCTCAGGCTATTATAAGTGAAGATGGAACAGACAGGTGTTCCGAAACGTCAGCATATAAAATTCAGACGCCGGGGAATTACTCAGAAGAAAGCACACAACATTCAGAACACGACGAAAGTTTGAAATCGAGAGGAATATTATTGATTTTCCTAAACATACAAATTGAAAATACATAACAAAATGTACCTTACCGATGCACATAAATCTCTGGTGTGTGTGTGTTTTCTTGCGCGCTGTCTGGCTGCGTACTTTCAGAAGCAATCCGATTCAAATCACATCAAACAACGGCAGGCCCATATGCGGCATTAAAATGAACAGTGCGAAGTTCGGACGATTTTGATCGGTTTTTAACAGATTCTCTAAAGAGTCTTCTTGTTATTATTCAAGAGAAGGACAACCTTGACACCGGAATTTACCACTTTCCATGCCAGTGCGCGGAAACAGACAAAAGAAATTGGTCAAAGTTAGAAGTCGCCGTGTCGAAGGACCTACAGTCCAATCGAACTCTTAAGTTGACCGATGAAGCTTGCGTGACGTAACGTAGCCAATTTGCGTGCGGTGGGTCAGTTTGTTGAAAGGGCATTGTCAGCGGTATCCGAGAACCGGACACGTCATAGGGGAAGAACTGAAGATCCGTAATCTTGATTGCCTAATTCATAGTGGTCTCTCAATTCTGGTGCCTCTGAGACATCCAGCAATGAAGAAACTCGCCCATGTGGCACTGCAGGAAACTACAAGTGAACTGCTTCATTGTCTTGAGAAGCCTTGTGAGTTTTGTTCTGTTTTTATTATTTTAGCGTCACATTTTGTGCAAGGAGAATTTAATAACTAAATATTGTTTTTAAATTCGTGTAATAATAATAATAATAATAA
>Ga0131853_10004518_pt1 | contig 24927 bp, 17 predicted proteins | sample TergutLab28metaG_FD_92764 | JGI IMG/M metagenome (GOLD analysis project Ga0131853, IMG submission 92764) | Labiotermes labralis P1 segment gut microbial communities from Petit-Saut dam, French Guiana - Lab288 P1 (version 2) (version 2) | ecosystem: Host-associated > Arthropoda: Insects >...
AATAACATTCGTTTCCTGTTTCATTTCACTGTTAGAGGGACGCATAAAACCGTCTGTGAAATTAGGGACTGCAAAAAGAAAACTCGAACTTCGAGAGAGGAGAAAAAAATGAAGAAATAATTTCTAGTAACTGTATCCCACACCATAAGAGAGGCAGTTCCTTCATGAACAAGCACGAAGCAGCCCGATTACATTTGCTACCTATGTTGTCGAGATATAGACGAATGAGTGAGAGCGTGCACCATGACATGCAGTGTTCGGCACTCCACAACTGCAAAAAGAAAACCCAAAATTCGAGAGCAGAGAAAAAATTAAGAAATAATTTCTAGCAACTGTCTCCCACACCATAAGAGAGCCAACTCCTTCATGAACAAGCACAAAGCAGCCCGGTTACATTTGCTCCCTATGTTGTCGAGATATAGACGAATGAGTGAGAGCGTGCACCATGACGAGCAGTGCTCGTCACTCCACGCTGAACGGTTAAAAAGATTACACTCTCATGCTTCTGAGACTAGTTAGGTCTTGAAGATGAAGGCAGCAAGCTTGGTCGGTAAGATCAGTAACTAGCAATCAAAAAGGGGTTATCCAAGATTATACTCAGTTTTACTGTGTGGTGATTTATTATACAATAATTGTGTTCATTTATGCATAATTTTTTATTTGAAATGCCCACATTTTTAGTTCATGTGCTGATGAATATTCATTCATAAATTACAGTACATTTTGGACAAACATTATAGACAAGTAACAACACACATTTTCCTTGGCATATAAACTTTGATGCAGCATGCTTATAAGAAGTCTGATAAGAGTTCCTCTGCACATATACAGTAGTGAAAAACATCAGTCTTGAACTGAGAAAGCAGCCAATATAATGATGATATATTTGATTATAAAAGGGAAGTTACTAAACATGCCATTTGCTATTGCACCATAAATACGGAACAATTAAAGATAAGGAAATGACACAGTTACTTCTTTGTTAACAAAAGTATTGCAGTTGATGAGCAAGTGTCAGCTAGGTGACAAGTACTTACTTTCTGGTGTCAGAAGGAACATATCTGCATGTATTACACCTTTATCGACTTCCCGTTTGATTTTTTCTTTACTGTATCCCCCATAGATGAGAACTTTCCCATCTGGTAAAGCCACCATTACACAACCTGACCGAGGAGCAGGTGGGATTCCTGTGGAAAAAAGCCAGCACTACTTTGCAGTTTTGTACCTTACCACTCATCAGTTTCATAACACATCTCCACCAGTTTCCTGAGGGTAAGTGTCACATCCTTTCTGACTACATCATACACATTGGATGCTACCAACATTTTTATATCCCTTCTGATAATGTGTATAATTAAAGGCTGTCTAATATTACAACCCATGTTTAAAGAACATTACTCTGCAACTTGTGAGATAAATGCTGGAGGAAACTCACTTGTCTGCAATAACTGTCACATAATCAAGGCAAGCCATTATGTAGTAGTGATGGGCAGATCATTTTGAATATATTCAGCAAGTTTCTGGGAAACTATCTGTTATTACCAACAAAGGCAATAACAAAACATCAGAGTTCATTGATGATTCTGTCTTAAGTGTTTGTAGTACAATGCAAACAAACAAAACACACGAGTAAAGTTACAACGCCTGTCAAGAAAATGGAAACGGGGAAAATGTATCCTTGAAAATTCTGACAATTTTGTTAAATTTGCAATGTCAGCTAAAATGTACAGGTTCTTTGATGTGAGCCACCCACCTCAGATTCCCTTAAAACCAAGTCTTCTGAGATGATACACTGTGTTGACTGGTAAATCAGAGGAGTGTGCTGCCTCTATTTTTAAGTGTCCAGCAGTCCCTTGGAATATTTACTATGAAATGTTCACCGGCTGACACAGTATAACATCCTAGAACATGTGAATCTTCAACTCTGTGTATGTTCTTACTGGTGATGGTGTATATAATGTCCGTTCAAAAGTTCTTGGACTGTGCACACAATCCTTTAAAATCACGTGATAATCTTCAGTGGAAGTCTAAACCAGTCTCATGGCCAAAAAAAAGTGCAGACTAAATGTGAAAACCATCCTCAAAGTTTTCGTCAAGTGTTAAGGTTTGTTTCATTATGATTTTGTTCGTAGAAGTCAAACAGTGAATCAGGAGGTCTACCTGACTGTTTTAAAGCATCTGTGAGAAACAATGCAAAAGAAATGACTGGAACACTGGCAGGAACACAGCTGGTTTCTTTACCATGACAATGCTCTCACACACACACATGGCACTCTCTGTTCCTCTCTTGATTCCCCAGCCACCCTACAACCCTGATCTTCTCCAGCAGCTAACCCAAATATCTTTGAGATTATAAGCAGAATGCTGGGAAAAATGGAACATCACTGGAATCACTGTATTAACACAGGACAGGACTGTTTCAAAAGTGTAAATGTGTAATGAAACCTACCTGTTTCATTTAATCAGTCTTAGAACTTTCTGAATAGACATCTTAAGTTTATAATGTAAGCAGGGATGACTTTGCTTCACAGAGAAGAAATTATTGAAGAAAAAGGTGACAATGCATGAAAGGGAAATGAAAGACGCGTTATTTGCATAAAATATGTCAATATAGAGCATATTCCATGAAATGTATGGGCAGATATTGTCTGATTCAGTACTAAAGGTGGGTAGTTGTTACCCCCACTTTACTGACCAGCAATATGGAACTAGTCAACTAGCAGTTCTGATTCCCACTTTTCACCATGCACGCAGTTCAAGAGACCATTAGAAAAGGGTTGAAAAGAAAACAGACTTTTCTTATTAGCACATCTAAAACTAAAAAGGGGAGGAGATTAAAATACTGTCAAATTAGTCCAAGAAAGTGAACTCTCTGGACACTGTCAGACTACTATGATCCTTCAACAGCTCATAGTACAATTAAGAAAAAAATATCTTCTGATGCAAGTGCAGAAGGATACTGCCAAATTTCTCAATATTAAAAATCTGCATACAATGGCAACACACAGTAATGACTGGACAAAAAAACCAGGAAAGCCAAACAATTAGTCAAAGAGCCATAGGAAGAAGCAAAAGTTTTTTTGATTCATGTTGTGGCACAGCTGAACTTTTAAGATTAAAGAAAATTCATGCAGGCAGGAAACAGGGCAATGAAGATCTAAAATACGTTGTTAATATTAAAGACATATTTAACATTTTTGTTCATATGAGTTAATATGCGAGACATGCGGTTCTCATAGCAGTGAACCTTAAGGTTCTGGTTTGTTGTAACAAGTTCACTGTGTAGTTTTTTCAAAATATACTATGCTTTGGAGGAATCTGCTTTCTCCAACTTCAAGGCAGAGAAGTGACTCATGTTTATACAACCTCAAGAGAGACAGAGAAGGTTCCTCCCAAAGGTCAGTAACTACCTACTGAACAAGAAGAGTGTAATAAGAGTAAATTATGAACTGCATCTGATGAAAGTAATGTAAGTACGAGGCACGTTTTTAAAGTAAGGTCCAGTTTGAAATTGCCGCCAATCGCCTGTACGGTGCGGGAGCGCGCATGCGCAGGATCATACATGTGCTCATTAGCTAATGTCTGCCATCTTGTTGCATGTCGATCCTTGTTTTATGCCAAGAGAGACTGAATCACAATGTGCGCTGTGATAAATAATCCCGCCAGCAGCGAAGTTCACACTGTGATTCAGTTTTTGTTAGCAAGAAACAATAATGCTGCCGAAATTCACAGGCAACTTTGTGAGGTTTATGGGCCGAATGTTATGAGTGACAGTAAGGTTAGGCAATGGTGTTGTTTGTTTAAAGAAGGGCGTATGAATGTCCATGACGAAGAGCACAGCGATCGGCCTAGTGTCATCACAGACGATTTGGTGGATAAAGTGAACACAACAATTCGTGGAAATCGTCGTTTTACAATTTCCGAACTGTCCCTCGAATTTCCACAAGTTTCAAGATCAATGATTTACGATATTGTGTCAGAGAAGCTAGGCTACAAAACACTGTGTGCCAGATGGGTGCCAAAAATGTTAACATACAAACACAAGCAGAAACGCCTGGCTGCAGCTCATCAATTTTTGCAATGCCATCAAATTGAAGGAGATCAGTGTTTTGACCATACTGTCACTGGAGATGAGACATGGATTTCCTACACAAACATCGAATCAAAGCATCAGTCAGTGGAATGGTGCCACTCATCGTCCCCGAAAGCAAAGAAGTTCAAGCAAGCATCTTCAGTCAGAAAAATCATGGCCACCATTTTCTGGGACAGAAAGGGGTTCTTGCTTATTGATTTTCTAGAATGTGGATTGACAATTAACGCCAATGCTTATTGTGAAACTGTGAGGAAACTTAGATGAGCCATTCAAAACAAAAGATGTGGAATGCTGTTCAGTGGGATTGTGCTTTTGCATGACAATGCGTGACCTCATACCGCAGCTCGAACTGCTCAACTGTTGCAGCAATTTCGCTGGGAAGTTTTTGACCACCCACCCTACAGCCCCGATCTCGCGCCAAGCGACTACCACCTATTCATGCATCTAAAGAAATGGCTTGCATCCCAAAACTTTGAAGACGACGATAGACTGCAGACAGGCGTTACCACATGGTTCAAGTCGCTGGCGCGCGGACTTCTTTGATACTGGAATAAGGAAGCTGGTGCCATGATACCAAAAATGTGTGGAGGTCGGAGGGGACTATGTGGAAAAATAAGGTAAATTTGTAGATCTCTTTTGCCTGTGATAAATAAATTTTATCTCTTATGTGTTATTTTTAATGGCTGACCGGACCTTACTTTAAACACATGCCTCGTACATTAAAATCCCATGTAAGACAATATAAATGTACAGTGTGATGACATACAGGTGGTGCTATTGTAAGTAAAAGCACATAGGATTCCATTATTCAAGTGGTAAGAAGAACATTCTTAATTCAGCACCTGTAGGTTGTAGTTTGTTCCATGTGTAATTCTCCAGATCAAAAGCATACACATCATTGAAATACTTATAGTCACGCAAATTATCATGGAAGCCTCCAAACACAATCAGCTGCTTTTTAACATGCACCATTCTATGTCCACTTCTTGATGATGGTCCTCCAGAAGTACTGCAAAGAGATTTAAGAACACATGTACATTGAGAATGTGGCCAAGGAAGGAGAGTTTACCCGAATGTATGCATTCATGGTTGTTTGTACCTATCTTACTTTAAGATATCTGCCTTCTGGGCTATGATACTATGTACTTTAGTAGAGTAGTACAAATGCTTTGGAGGAGCCTGATGCCTCCATCTTCAGGGCAGTCCAAAAAAAGTAAGGTGTGTGCAAAGAGTTAAGCATTATATAAAGAAAGGACAGGAAACATGATGGGGCAGCGGGCCAGTGGGCTGGGCTGTAGGTAGAACATGCAGAAAAATGAAAAGGGTAACAAAAGGAATTCAGGATGTATAGAAAATGAAAGGATATGAGAGGAAACTCGGATAAAACAGACAGAATATATTAAGTGGATATGAAATCAAGGTTGGTGTGTTCAAGGGCACTCAGTTGGTGGCCCTGCAAACAGCCATAATGCTAAAAGAAAATGTTAGGAGAAAAGTGTGGGATGAAGAGGAGAGAACAGGGATGCATTTGGCTGCAGGATGTAGGAAGTGGGATCAGAAGCACTAAGGAAGAAAAATGATGAAATGACCAGCCTATTAACAAGAACTGTGTTTTGAGCATCAGTCAGTACTCTCATCTGTCCTGATCATGAAGTCAACAGGTTCCTCTAAAACGTAACTACACTTATACCCTTGTACCAGACTGTGTGGCATTATGTCCCAGAAGAAGCATCTTGTTATTTCACTGCCATGAAAATCTCAGATATTAACATAAAACATACTGTTTCATTTACAGACAACTGAGTGGTACTACTGTTAGATTTCCTAAACCTCTTGCAGTGAAACCTGAAAAGAAGTGACAAAGAGGAACAAACTATAAAAATGCTGAAGATTTAAATGTGACAGTGATGTTGAATTACCTTATTTTTTCCCATTTTTTTGTGGACAGGTGAAACACCCACAGATCTCTGTAATGGTAGAACTGTGACTGGGTAGGACTTGCATACTCTCCTCCAAACACCCATAACTGACCTTTGCCACTGGATAATGAAACTGCTTGATGGCTACATCTTGGAGGCAGCCCACCAGGAGCCTTCACTCGAACCCACTCATTCCGAGGGATGTTGTAGAAGTATAAGTCATTATATACAAAAGTCTGTAATTATTTCAAACTTATAGTTATTGTATTACACTGTGATGTCACTATTTAATGAATCATGGGGATTAAAAATTGAGATGCAGAAGCTGAGATCAATTGGTATGGTACTGAAATTTTGGAGTACAGTTGGGCTTCCTCCAAGAACTACTTGCAGCTTGGCTTCTTCACTTTAGTATGTACTACATTTCTTTCAATACAGTAAAATAGGCTACACACAATTTTTCTTACACACCTTGTTTTATACAGGTGTAAAACAGCCTTTTATTCTGAGGAGAGAACTTACATTGAATGTGACCAAGAAAAAAATGCTGAGAATAATATTTGTACCTAAGACAGGAGGAAAGAAAGTACTGCATAGAATTGTTAATGAGCACATAATTATTTGTGCACTCTGTGATGGGATGGTGTCATGGGTAGGTTGTGAAGCATGCGACAACAAATAATGCAAACAGAGGTTACACCTATAACAGGATAATATTAAAGTGCAGTTAAAGGAAAGAGGGTCAGAAGATGGGAGTGGTTCATGCCAGGGTCCAAACAGACTTTATAAACTTTTTTTTTAGACAGGACATCCTCATTGTGTTCAAGTATATGTATATAAAAGAAAGAAGTAGGATTACAGTCTATACACAACTTTTATCATACATGTAACAACAGCTACTTGTTTTGGCTATGTATGTGTAGCCATAATCAAGCTGAATATAGGACCTTGAATAAGAAAACTATAACAATACAATACAATACGATACAACAGATGAGATCATGTCCCCACTGTTGCATTGTATTGTATTTTTATAGTTTTCTTATTCAGGTCTTATATCCAGCCTGATGATGGCTATGTATGTATAGCCAAAACATGTAGCTGTTTTTCACGTATCATAAAAGTTGTGTATAGATTGTAATCCTACTTCTTTTCTTTATATACTTTATAAACTTAATGGACATTTGGGTTATGCAGGAACAGGAAATGGATACACTCACGTTAAATGTAGAATGTCCCTACATTTTACTGAATATATAATAGATGTTTGAAATAACGTCAATAAAACACACTCGTTGAACTTAAAAATGAAATATAGCTGTGACACCTTTTTCTGATATAGGCCTATGCAAGAGGATTTCTCTCACTAAAAGTAATGCACATGGCAGAATGTGTTGCACAGAATGGACAGGCAAATGGCACAGATAGAAATTATTAAAAAAATTCACACACTAAAACAAACAAATGCACTAATGTTAAAATTATATTTTTTACACACAATTTGTCATAACTCTGATGTGTTTTGATCAATCTTGGTCATCTTCAGGGAGTTACCGAACATCAGTAAAGCATTTTTAATATTATACATTTTCCATGCAAATATATTGTATTTATAAAAGTTCAGTACTGGCTTGTAGCACAGCACTTTTTATTATCAGTTAATTCTCCGATATGTTTCAGCCTGACTTACAGGCCACCTTCAGGGATACAGCATGCAATTTAATCACTGCTGAAAATTGTAATAGATAAGTTGAAAAATACACTGTATATGTCACAGAAGATTCCCTGAAGATGGCCTGTAAGTCAGGCCGAAACATATCAGAGAATTAACTGATAATAAAAGTGCTGTGCTACAAGTTGTTCTTGAACTTCTGTGTATCAGTAAAGCATATATAAAGACACAGATGTTTACGGTACTCTGTGTTGGTTGCCAAAACATAAACTTGACATCTTCCTGATACGAACCACTGCAAAAACCTATCAAACTACAAACTCAGCATTTTAGGGACCAGTTATACCATGCTACAAATGGACTTTATAATATCTGCGGACTTTTATGCACAAATATTAATGTATGTTTTTATATATATGCTTGATTGATATACAGTAACTCCCTGTAGATCATCAAGATAGATCAAAACATGTCAGAGTTATGACAAACTGTGTGTGAGAAATATGATTTTAGCATTAGTGTATACGTTAGTAAGAGGTGGGATGTGGGTAAATGGACTGAATTGGGCTGGCCCAGGATAGAGACAGGTGGCGGACGCTTGTGTGTGCGGTAATGAACCTTCAGGTTCTGTGAAATGCGGGAATTTCTTGATTAGCTGCAAACCAGTTAGCTTCTCAAGAAGGACTCTGCACCATGGAGTAAGTAAGTATATGTTAGTTTTACTATGTGAACCGTTTATTAATGCATGGACACGAATAACTTTAAGAGAGAAATTATTTTTTACATTATTATTTATATGATGTCCCACATTCTGATCCACACCAGGCATGATGGTTGTATGGTGCACATCAGTGTGCAATGCCAAGCAAGTACTAAAGTGAAGACAAACTTCCTTTGTGCTGTGTGTGCATCAACTCCATCTGATGAACTCCAGTAGGCATATACCCTAAACTGATATGGCAAGTTTATTAAGGCACAGCTGTTTCCCAAGCCACAGTAATGTACCTTTTGCCCATTGAAATATTCTCCTCCAAGAAGAATCAATTCTTCTTTATCTGGATGTGCAGTTAGAGTAAAATTGGCTCGCTTTGAAGGTGGAGGCACTACAATTTCTACCACTTCTTGTCGCTTCTTCTCTTCAAGCTCTATTTCTGCTACAATCTTTTCAATGTCATCCTGGAAACAAAAGTACACACTAAAACTGTTTTTTTTTTTTGCAGATCTGTATGAAAGTTAAAATTGTAAAATGTAAGAGACAATTACTTGCTAAATTATCATGTAATGACAATTTGGAATACAGTGAGTATAAAATTTTTAACCAAAGTCTTCCAAAGACAACAGACATAAATCTAGCTGGAAGAGAAGTTTAAATATGGAGATATAAAGGGACAGAATCATAACTCATAAATCTCATCTAATGATTACATTAGCTTCCAATATATATATATGAACTAGTTTCAAACCCCTCCCCCCCCCCTCTCAATGGTACTTCTACCCTATTGATGGCGTACTTTATTTTTGGCTTGGTGAATGGGCTTGTGTGCATGAGTTAACTTGAAAGCTACATTGGTGACAGCATTGCTGCTGGTATGGAGATCCATACTGGCCTGTTTAAGTGAGATGCCAGGCAATGAGAGGTGGCCTTGTCCTCCAGGTTGAGGGTGGGGTATGGGGTTTATGAACCAATTTCCATTAAAAGAAACTCAGATTGAAAAACCCTCAAAGTTTGTCAGTCTTACATAAAAAAACTTAACAGAAACCAGTTGGGGAGGACAGCTGAGGTGCTCATGATCTGAGTCAGGCTGTAGTAGCAGGAAAGAAACAGTTTCAAACAAGATATAACAAGCAAGTGACCAGCACTTCAGCTTTGTGTTTGGGAGGACCCAGCTTTGTTTCCTGACCTGAGGACCAAGCATCCTGATCAGTTTTGTAGTTTTCTTCAGTGCTCAAAGGCAAATGTTAGGACAGTACCTCAAAATTGGCCCAAATGTTTCCTTCTCTGTCCCTTCCAATTCATCTTCACAAACTGTACTATTTCTCTCTCTCTTTTGCATAAGGTGGGCACAAAAAAACACCACAAAATAAACCAACAGTCACTTACCTTACTTCATCCCATGGAATTCTAAGTCAAGATTCTGGTGGGCAAATATGTGAACATGGTTGAATAATGAACTAAAATTATGGATACAGAAGAAATATCAGAACTGACATTTAAAAAAAGAAACTGTGCTCATTTTAGCAGACTTTAAAATACTTTTATTTATACACAGGGAAAGAGAACAACTTCATGGTACCATAATCAAACACAACCATTTCTGTGTCCAAGTTCAAAATTCCCAACTGGGCCTGTAGTTGATCAGTCCAGTACAATGTGTTACTGAATTTGGAATTCATGTATGGTTTGGTCTACTGTTCCAAATATAATATACCAATTTTCCCTGACCTTCCCATTGGCTATCTAAAAATATAAAGATTAAAATATAGAGAACTACAGTTTTGTCTGGTCTTTTATATGGGCACAAAGCTTGGGCTCTCACATGAAGGGAAAAATATAGGTTGAAGATGTGTGAGAATAGGGCAGTGAGAAAGATATTGGGAAAGGAGACTGGAGAAAACAGGATTGAGGAGCTTCACGATTTGTACTTCTCATCAAGTATTATCCAGGGGATCAAATACAGGAGATGAATTTGCGGGAATGTGACATATATGGGGGAGACGACAAATAAATGCCGGGTGTTGATCAGGAAACCTGAAGGAAGGAGACCACTTTGAAAACACTAGAGTCAATTAGAGGACAATATTAAAATGGGTGTTAAAGAAATATGATGAGATGGCATGGGTTCGACTGATGTAGCTCACAATTGGGACAAATGGCGGGTTCTGCTGAACACAGTAACAAACTTTTGGGATCCATAAAATGTGGGGAATTTCTTGACTAGCTGAGGAAATATTAGCTTCTGAAAAAGGGGTCTACTCCATGGAGATGGTTAGTTAACTGATCAACACCTTGTAATGATACATCCATCTTAGCCAGACAACCTAACCTACACTTAAGTATTTACTACTAGTCACTCCATTCAAGTAACTGTTTTCCGAAATATTACTGGTTTAGGCAGTTTACAATAACAACAACCATCTTTACATTAAATTCCTGTTTCAATAAATGAACATTTTTTAAATATCATACAACTTGTACTATACCTCTCCAATAGTAGCAAGTTCTTTTTTCTGCTTCTGTGAGAGCTTCTTCTCGGTTTTGGCTGCTGTTTTTTCAGCCCCTCTACCTTTCTTTTTGCTTTTATCCTTTTTCCCCATGTATATTCTTTTAAAACATTAATCTTCGTTTATTTTTGTTGGTACTTCGTGCGATACAAAACACACAAGCTTCGCACGTCGCCTGTCTGAACTTTGTAGTTTACACAAGTGCAGGAGATGGCGATGGGTACGTTCGTATCTCTTACTGCCATCTACCCAAGTTTGTAGCACAACTGAACAACTGAGTGCGCGGAAGAATCATTTGGCGCGTAACTTTTTTCAAGTAGTTATTTATGCTTCAATTTGCTGAGTGACGTTGAAAAAGGTGCCAAATAATTGTTGTGAATGTGACGAAGTAATTGATTTTTCACGTGAAAATATTTGCCAAGTGTTTCTGGTTGTGAACTTGTGTTTTCAAATTACCTTCAAGTACCAACAAATCACAGACCCTGATGTAAGTATGAACATTGGGCCATATAATCCAGTTTTACTAACTTCATTTAGCAGAAACAGTTTTGAGAAGTTAATGCATATAATGGTTCTTCAACTAGCCAAGAAATATCCCATGTTTCTTGGGCTCTGAAGGTTTACGATTGTGTTTACAATGCCTATTCCTGGTGTCTGTACTGAACCAGATGAATTCTGTCCATAGATTGGTATCCTGTTCATCTAAGATCTATTTTGCTATTACCCTACAATCTACATCTAAGCGTTATATGCAGGCACCTTCCTGCAGGGTTTCTCACCAAAACCATGCGTCATTTTCTATCTGTCTAATGCATGCACCCTGCCCCTCCCATCTCATTCACCTTGATTTTATCACCCATGTAAATGTCTGGCCAGGAGAACAAATCATAAGCCCTCACACACAGTGTTTTCCATCCCCTGTTACTCCCTGCTTCTTAGATCCTAACCTCATCATTCTGTTTACATACACTTGCTAATGCCATTTTGCATGATAGTAAACACCTGCAAAAAATCCTGAACTTTTCAGAGATTTAACTTATGTGCAAAATACGTATGTATATCATATAAAGCTTCTTTTCCTTTGCTTTGAAGTACATAACTTTCACTGTTCAATATGTAATTTAAAACTGTGATAACATTGTGTATTATGAATGTCTTTCACTAAAAATTAAAGAAAAGTCCAACCATTTAGAAATTAGGAATAGCCTTAAAATAATATACACACTTACATATGTGTATATAGGCGCATACATTTGAATATGTTCAGATATACATGCATACATACATAATTGTATACTTCGAAAATGTGTTGCATGCCCTCCATGTGGAACTAAAAGTTTTTGTGGAAAAAAATAAATACTCAGTAATTAGCAATGTGTGTGGCTGAGTTTCTCTGATCATGTTCTTAGTTATTCTGAGGAGACAGTACCTACTGATCACATTACTACTCTGTGTAGCTGAATTTTTCTGAAAATGTTATATGTTATTCAGTGGGAACAGTAGGTGCGCTGCTTATTGTTTGGATTAACACCATGTACGGTTGAATTTGTCTGAAAATGTTCAGATTATAAGGAAATAATGTACTCGTGTGCAAAACAATAGAGAAAATAAGGCACTGAGTTTTCTATGACTATTTTTTTCATTTTATTTATTTCAGTTTCTGTAAAACAAAGGATTCCATTCAGCTGGAACTGTCAGGGTGAAACAGTTCAAAACTGTGTCACCCAGTTTATTTTTTGGTAAAAGAGTTACTAAACAGTACTTACTTACTCCATGGAGCAGAGTCTTTCTTGAGAAGCTAAACACGCCCTCAGCTAGTCAAGAAATCCCCAGCATTTTATGGAACCCAAAGGTTCATAACCGCATTTACAAGAGCCAGCCATCTGTCCCTGTCCTGAGCCATATCAATCCAATCCACGCCGACATCCCACTTCTTGATGATCGATTATAATATTATACTCCCATGTTTGTTTGGGTCTTCCAAGTGTCCTCTTTCCGTCACTTTTCCATATAGAAACCCTGTATTCACTCACTGTATGCACTTCTCCTCTCCCCCATACGTGCTACATGGCCCGCCCATCTTATTCTTCTTGAATTGATTACCTGAATAATATTTGGTGAGGAGTACAGATCATTAAGCTCCTCATTATGTAGTTTTCTCAACTCACCTGTTACCTCGTCCCTTTTAGGCCCAAATACTCCACTCAGCACCCTATTCTCAAACACCCTAAGCCGACGTACCTCCCTCAATGTGAGCTACCAAGTTTCATACCCATACAAACACAATAGGCAAAATTATTTACTAAGCCGTGTTGTTGAGTAATTGTTTTTATATAATACCAATTAATGCACTCCCTGATGATGTACCAGGAAGGTTCGGAACATGCAGGAGTTAAATGTTTTTAAAAAAATATTATTGTGAATTAAATTGTGTTGATTGAAATTGTGGAAATTGAAGTACGTGTATACTGCACAGAATGAAGAGTATAAAATTGGTTAAAAGCAACTCCGCGGAACAGTTTATTCTTGAGAAGCTAATAGTTATTCACATATACAAGAAATTCTTTACATTTTATGGGACTTGAAGTTTCATTACCGCGTGTGCAAGAGCCCGCCATTTTTCGCTGTCCTGAGGCAGATAAATGAAGTATACACCAATTACATTTCTTTAAGATCCTTTTTAATGTTATGCATCCACTTACGCATAGGTCTTCCAAATTAATTTAAAAGTTTAAGGCTGCCTTTTGTTTGGAAAAAATAAACACGTTTTATAGAGCATATCGTGGCATTTCTAATGCTGGTGTTTAGAAAAACTCCAGCAACCAACTTTGACAATACTACAGTCATGAATAGGGAAGAGAGGCTGTATTAGCTCGGCTGTAAAGCATTGCAGTCAGAAAGTAGCTAAAACAAATCAAATCAGATGGACGCCATGTCGCTATCTGCAATTTAGAGTGACTTCAATATTACTGTTTTTTTAAGACCTGCACAGAGTTTGGGTTGGGGGGGGGGGGCACAAAGAGCAGAGTACACGTCAGTGCTGTCGTTTCGTTACGAAGCCCCCGCTTTCTGACCTGTAATTCCCTTTCTCTCGATGTTCATCAGTTCTTTCCTCGTCTCCACCACTTCAATCGGCTTTGTTTTCCCGAGCGACGTCAAGTAATCGAAAACACAAATTTGCTTTTACAAACAAGCGTGTCTGTGTGTGTCTGCTGTTTCCATTTTGGGGGAAAATAGACATCACACTCACTCGTTCAAAGGGCTGCGTCTTTCATATGGCTTCACTATATCGTTTTGTGTGTGTGTGCGTGCGCGCGCGTATGTGATTTTTTTTTTCTCCAATGAAGGGACAGGAAAGAGAAGTGTAGAGTTTAACAACAGGATAGAATTCGAAATGGAAATGAAACCTTGTACATGCGGTGTACAAACAAAGCAGTTTCGTTACCGAGAACGTGGCGATTTTTCCCAAATGTCATTGGTTCACATCTCCAGGGCCGTTGTCGAGGAAAGTACTACTGTAAACGACTTTAATATTTAGGGGACTCTGGCTGTAGTTGGTCTGTTGTATCAGCCCGTATGGCAAGGTGGCTATACCTGATCAATGGCTAGAGAGATATGGAAGAAAGTGAGGTCTTTATGTTCTTTGTACCGTGCATTGTGATACGATTAAGTAATGTTAACTAACCAAATGCACTTTTTAAATTAATGCTTTAATTCAACTATTCTTGTCTTCTACATGTTTCTAACATCTTATGTTCATCATCAGGAAGACTGCTTGCATAAATGCGTGAAAAACATATAAAACTGCATGTACAATATGGTCATCCTAATGATAAACATGGATGTTCGAAACAAGTAGAAGACAAGAAGAATTGAACTAAAACATTGGTTTTAAAAAGTGAATGCTGTTGGTTAGCATCACATAAAAGTGAGGTATGTTTTTAGGTGCGTTCGCAAAATTGCGAAAAGCGACTGTTAGCTTCATCATATCTATCTGTCGGTGCGTCCGCATGGAACAACTCGATTCTCACTGGACGAATTTTCCTGAAATATGATATTTGAGTATTTTTCGAACATCTATAGAGAAAATCCAAATATCATTAAAATCCCACAAAAATAACGAGTACTCCACATGAAGACCAATATGCATTTATGATCCTGTCTCGCTCAGCTCTTCTTAGGATTATAAATGTTTCAGACGAAAGTTGTAGAGAAAATTAAAACACAACTTTATGTTCAGTAACTTTCTTTTGGAAATCATACCGTTTATAAAATAACGTGGAAAAATATTGTAGAGCCGGGCAGGTCACAGATGACAGTATGGCTCATGAGTATTGCTTGGATACCTAAGGCTACAAACACACACTCCAGAGTATGTAATACTAACTGATTTTCCTCTGCAACAATGGTCGTACGAAAGCGCTTCACTGTTACGTTATACGTACATTGTCCGTGCTTTATATGCTTGTAGACAGTGAGAGAAATGACGACATAGGCCGACCTCTAAATCACATTTGTAGGTTTGCTCTGACCATTGTGTTCTTCATACCGCTTTGTTGTCAGAGCAGTCTTACGTACAGCAGTGCTGGGTGTCGGTTAGTAGACTCCAGTTGAAATGTGATGGCACACGGTGACGCACGGGAGGGGAAGTGAAGGGGAAACTGGCGAATGGAGTGGGTAGCCAGTACCCTCCACACTACCTCGGAACTTGGTGTAACCATCATTACTACGGCTGATGCGCACACCTCGGCTGCCAGTAGTCGACTGAACTGACACCCCTGCCGATTTAAATGGACTCGTCCGTTTCGCCGAAAGACGAAATCTGATTCTGCGCGTGTGCCATCACATTTCAACTGGCCTCTACACGTCTTTTAGAAATGGTAAGCAGTATTCCTGATAAAGCGAGAGCCATCGCCGTCTAACTTGCTGCTGATAGGGGTGGGCAGGTTTCAGGAAAGGTCGCAGAAAAGTGTGTACCATTGGCGACAATTCACGAACGCGTAATAAATTACGTAACTGATAAAATCTTAATGAGGAGTTTCGAACGGTACTCAAAGCCTACCTCACTGATTATAAATTTCTACTTCTGTCCATCTCCTATTATTATTATTATTATTATTATTATTATTACTTTTTACTATAATTTTTGTAAATAAATTATTACTTAAATTTATTCTCTGTGTTAAATTATGCGCACGTGACTTCAAAATTTAACATTGTTGCCATGTTTGTAATTTTCCGCTTACAAACAATATTGCGCATATAATATTGTAGTTACGTGTTTGATCCATCTCCGTATCAGATTTCACAGGCGTAGCTTCAGAGATTCACTAATACTTGCTATCAGACCGAAAGCTAATGCCAGTTTTCGCGCGTTTTTTTGCCTTGTTCCTTGACTTTCAACAAGAGCTGCATATTTTTTACAGGGGCATTTACCACGCATCACTTCATGGCATAAAGTTAGTGGCGCTACTGTCATTCCTGAAACACATACTTGCACCTGCCCATATTTTTATTACTGATTTTAAGAGATAAAATGTACGGCCCTTGGTGTTCTGTAGTGGTACTCATTTCATACAACATTTCGAGAAAATAGGTCATATGTTTCATTCACATATACAGTATGGTGATCCCAGAGGCGCACTTTTTTTTTCTTTGTGTGGAAGTAAGTAAGTAAGCTAAAAATATATATCGTGAAGAAGCACAAATGTAACAAGTACAGTGGACTGTCCTTAACTGACGCTTTCTTAACAAGCTGTCTACCTTAATCGCATTGATACGAACCAAAATGCAGGCGAAAATGATGACTTGTTGTTACTTTAACAACAAGCCATCATTTTCGCCTGCATTTTGGTTCGTATCAATATGACATTGTTATTACAGACATTTGAATATTATTATTGCGCGATGTGTCTGTACATGACACAGCAGTCAGTGTGTTAATATGCTTAGGAAACGCCAGAGATTATTTTTCACTTTCTGTTCCGTTTTATTATTTTATTTTACACCGGTAAGCGGAAATCCACTTTATAAACAAAAGAGACAAAGTGAGAGAAAACTTTGAATAAAGAAATTACAACACATGCCGCTGCAATACCAAAGGAGAGCTGCACAATAATTAATTGTTGCTGCGACTCTTTGAGGAAGTAGTGTTAAATAGTTAAGCTTGATTTTAATTGAACAACCTTTGCGGACCACAGCACCAGTCAGATACGAGTGTCTGAGTCAGAAAAAAGTGTGTAACTTTGGTTGTGCACAGTCTGTGTTTTCGTAACTGATTGTCTTGCTTTCTCTCTATCGCTTTCTATCTCTACACATAAAACACCCAGAAAGTCGTGTTTTGAACTGCACTGGATATCTTGTCTCTCCAAGTCCCATCGATTTCTTGTGAGATTTGAGAACATTTTGCTGAAGTCAGGTTCCTGAGGCTGTATCTGAGGGTATGATCCTCGCGTTTTCCAGTTCAGGAGGTCTGCAGTACCGGAGAGGGGAGGACAGTTCATCTGTTCGATATTCTGTTCTAGTATGTTATATTCTTGAAGGATGTGGAGTGACACGGTGGAGGCAGGTGTTGCAGTTCAGCGTGTCCACGCTGCACATGAGGTGTCCTGTTTAGCACTGGTCGCGGTCTAGATTTGTTTGTTGTTCAATGTTAGTGAAGACAGCACGTCCCTTTACGTTTCAGCACTTGTTGTTAACTGTGTGTCGCTTTGGAAACAGTGGATATAGTACGTTAACTGACTGCATCGAACAGCGTCCTGCTTGAGAAGCTATACATCGCTGGGCTAGTCACAAAATGCTTCCACCCCATCGCCAACCCCTTTTCAGAAACTTAAGCTTTGTCACCGTTTTCGCAAGATACCCGTACGTTGTATGTTACCAGTTTGTAGGCGCATTCGCAGAATTGCGAAAAGAGACTGTTAGCTTCGTCACGTCCGTCCGTCTGTCCAAAAGGAACATCACGGCTACCACTGGACGGATTTTAATGCAACTTGCTACTTGAGGATTTGTAGAAAATCTGTTGAGAAATTTTAATTGTGATTAATATCTGACAAGAATAATTGCTACTTTACACGAAGACCTATGTAAATTTGTGATGGTATCTCGTCGAATTCGTATTAGAGTGAGAAGTGGTCAGATAAAAGGTATATAGAAAATCAAAACACACATATTATGTTTAATAACTTGTTTTCGAAAATTGTGCCATTTATGAGATAATGTGGAAAATATGGTACAGCCAGCCAGGCCACGGATGAAAATACACTGTGGCCCAGAAAAAGGTGCGATTTGCACGCCGGATAATTAAGGCAAGAATACAGTCACGCGCTCAGAATACTTATTGTTTTACGACAACAGTGTAACGGTCCTCCATGTGATGTTATACGTACATTTCTTGTATTTTTAAATACATTACCGTTATAAAACACAATTGTGGGAATTATTTTGTTATATGTTTCTGAACATCAGAATATTGACCATTCCTTTCCGCGAAGTACATAAAGCGTACTTCATTGGAAAAGTGATGTTTGTCTTTCAGCTCAGGCTGCAGATTTAACCTCCGAAAGGACTGCAAATTTTGATTGCATTGCTTTATGTCTAACCTATTTAGACCAATGCCTATTGAGAACGGTTATTTTTATTACATGCCGATTCGTATAACTCTTACTTTGTGTGAAACTTTAACCAATTTGCATACATTGGCTGAGAATTAATTGACATTACAACAAATTCATAAATCAGAGGCTGTAGAATTTAATAAGACCTAAAATTTATTTGGAACGTTTTAATATAGTGATTATTGAATGACGTAAAAGCCTCTCAGCAACAGCAGTTATGTATTCTTCGTTGTATCACAGTCCGAATGCGTATATAAAATCATTTAAACATCTAACGCAGTTTTAAATTTAGGAAACCATAACTGCCCAAAAATTTACACTTTCTTGAAATCTTGGGTGTTAAATATTTAGTGAGGTACAAAGGAAAGATAATGCACATGTTTATTCTGGATTATAGTGTCAACAGCAGCTTGTGTTTATCGTTTTACGAATTTTTAAAAATTATTTCTGCCATAATAGGAACGAAAGGAAGAAATTTATTTGTCGGCCGGTGTGCAGTAAATGAGTATCATGCGCACAGAGAAATGCAAGTTCAGAAGGTATGAACGCCGTGCTGATCAGACTGTCGTAGGAAGCGTTAGTGTTATGTAAAGGCATTAGCTGCTGGCGTGGTGCGTTTTAGGGCTCCGAAGTATGAGATTTACAAAACAGATACTGCAGTTTCTGTTGAATTCACTCCCTTGTAGTAACACATTCGTACGACGCACCGTTCAGACGATAAAGTGGGATACGACACGATATTTTTTCGTTTTTAGGCACGTTCGCAAAGTTTCGGAAAGCTGCTATCAGCTTCGTCATGTCCGTCCGTCTGTCCGCATGGAACAACTGGGCTCCCACTGGACGGATTTTCATGAAAGTTGATATTTGAGTATTTTTCGAAAATATGTTGAGAAAATTAAAGTTTATTAAAATCGGACAAGAATAAAGGTTACTTTATATGAAGACCAATATACACTTTTGATCATATCTCACTCAGTTCTTATAATGAAAAATGTTTCAGACAAGAGTTATAGAGAAACTCGAAGCACACATTTTATGTTCGATAACTTCCCCCCTCCCCCCCAAAATCGTACCGTTTATGAGATAATTAGTACCTTCGGTAAGAACACGCAACAATTTTTCACATTTTTCCATAACATGTGAAATAAGCTGGCACGCTGAAAATATTACAATCAAAATGAAGCATACAAGCTTTTTTAATCCTCTGTTCTTATGTGTAGCAAAACTGATTAACATGCAATTTAACATGAAATGTGAAGAACTAGCACTGCTTATATGAAAGTGGTCACTGGTTCGTCATGAACACATCATATTGTTACATTCTCGTATGAAGCACAGTCTTTAGCCTCCAGTTCTGCTAATGCTTATTTTTTTAGCTTACATTCTTACGAGAAAAACAGGCAATGTACGTATAACGTAACATTGAGTCGCGTTCTTGCAACCATTGTTGCAGTGGAGAAGCAATAAGTATTATATATGATGAATGTTTGTTTGTAGCCTCAAGTACCCAGCATGCAGTGCGCATGCATCGTATTGTATTGTCATCTGTGGCCTGTCCGGCTGTGCAATATTTTTCCACATTATCTCAAAAAACGAAACAATTTTCGAAAAGAAAATAGTTATGGAACACAAAATGTGTGTTTTGATTTTCTCAGCAGCTTTTGTCTGAAACATTTATTATTCTAAGAAGAACTGAGTGATGTCTGACCAAAAATGTATATTGGTCTTCATGCAAAACGCCCGTTATTCTTGTGAGATTTAAATGAAAAATGAAATTTCTCTACAGATGTTCGAAAAATACTCAAATTTCAAAATTCCAGAAACCCCATTCAGTGGGAGCCGAGTTGTTCCATGTGAACGGACGGAGAGACAGACGGACAGACATGGCGAATATAATAGTCACTTTTTAAGATTTGGCGAACACTCCTAAAATGTTTGTCACAGTTTTATTCAAACCTGCTTCCTGGTTTGAGGCATTTATATCCCCATTTGGACTGAGCATAGTGGAATTAATATGCATAGTTAATTATATCTTTTGCTGCCTCAGCTTTGTTGACATTTGATCCGAAGTATAGGAAGGTGCCACTGACAAAACATGTGTTAAGTTTATGTGACTGTATTTCGGATCATAAGTGTGTGGTTGGGAGAATATATGGGCCTATGAATGGAATATTCACAGGGGAATGAGTAAATTGCATAATAATAGCTTTGTAGGTATTAATGTTCACCAAAAATTGTTAGAGGCTGGCATAGCGTCGTCAGTGGAGCGACTAAACTACGGGCTGGACGATCCGATGTTCTAATCCTGTCAGAGACAAGAGACTTTCCTCTTCTTCCACACGTCCGCACTTACCCTGGGACCACGAAGTCTCCTATTTAGTGAATACCAGACGTTTTTCCGCGGGGGTAAAGCGGCTAAGAAGTGAGGTTGACCATGCACCACCGTATCATGCTGAGGTTGACAGTGATTGTAGCTACGACACTCCTCACCCTGTGTGCCTTCACGGCACGTATAGGGTAAATTTACCTTTTACTAGAAATTCTTAGGATCGCCAAATGAATGACCGGCACAGTATCACGCATGGGGAGAGCATTAATACTTACCACATTTTAACTAGAGAAACTGATTGGAAAAGATCACTTTGGACGCATAGACCAGCGTGAGCGGGTAATGTGTGAAACCGTACAAATAAAGCGTTTGTTAGTAATTTAGGTAGCTGCTGTGACATGATAAAGTAAAATAAGAGTGAGATGTATAGTGATAATACAAGTTGTTTCTATAGAAGGGGCAACCAGTGTGATGGCACGCTGTTAATGCGTTGGTAGGCCTGTACTGAATATATTATTATTATTACTTTTAACACGTTATCACACAGAATTCAAGATCAGTAAACATGCTTATGCCGATTTGAGTAAATAATATAGTAATGGTTGTAAGATAAATTGCTATGAAGGAATAGACTGGACAGAACTGGCTCAAAATGTGTACTGAACATTGGGGTTCTATAATAGCAGGGAATTTCGTAACCGTGAGGCTGACTGTCCTCTGCTGTGCATCTTAGAACCCTGAAAGATCCTCAGAGCCCATGCCAGAGATTCACTTTTAAAGACGAGACTGCCCGTCCTGAGGCATCCTCCATGGCGGTCCCGTGATGGAGACCTTGTTCCAATGCACTGCGACAGGATAACCAACTTAATTGGAAGCCGAGCGGAAAATTTGTTCCCGGTTGTAAACCTAGTTGTTCACTAGCATATAACCCGTGTAGCCGAGGTTTTGCCCTATCCAGAGATTTAGCTTTAATGGAGATGCTTCTAGCCTGCACATTACGCCAACCAAAACTGTTTGGAAGGGGAGCTTACCATTTGAATATATAAAGTTTAGTTTATGGCTTGTTGTTGCACAAATGAGGTTACCATTACAGAGCAGTGGAGTGGATAAAGGAATAGAATATACACAAAGAAAGGAGACTCTTCTGTAGCAGAAACTGTTCAAATGCCATGGAACTTGATATCGAAACACAGACTTATGGTGCCATGTCATGTGTGCTTCCCACGTAAGGTAAGTTTTACATAGATTTAGTCATTTTACGAATCTTGGCATGAACATCATGTCATTGGAAGTAGTCTGTATTCGTAATTAAGACTTCCATACCATCGATGATGCCAAGGTGGAGGCTGACGAACTGGAGGTGAAAGTGACACTAGCGTCATTTGACGTAAGAACTGTGTACGTTTGTGAGGTAACATGTCTAAAGGAATGTACGCATTTAGTTCCGGCGTTTAGTAGACATTACAATGTTAAGATTTTCGAAGCAAGTTATCGACATCGTGGGATTTTAGGTTTTTCGGTTTTCACGACCGTTTAGCTGAGGCTTCTTCTCCTAGGATATTATGTCTGGATCTTTGAAGATGAGAAAGCCACATTGTCTCGAAAGGTCGGGCACGGGTTGTCCAGTGAGGAGGGCGTCATATTTCAGAAGAACGGAAAATTTCTCTTAACCGGTTTTATTGCAAACACTAATTAAACACTGGGGATAGGATGGAGGGAGACGAGAAATGTACAAAGAATTTTGGTGGGGGAAATCTCTTGTGAACAGGTAAGGAGCTGGCTGGAGGGAAGTAATTTGTGACGGTGTGAGGTGGGTACAGTAGTGTCCTGCGGCGGACTTTGTTTTTAGCCGTGTTTAATCGTCGGATTCTGATACTGATGAGTTAGTGAATGCAAATATGTAGCTATAACCATAGTTCTCTTTACACTCTTATTACGACCGAAAAATTTATAATTATTATTTAATCATATTATTTATTAGTAATCACATTGGTTCTCCTTTAGTTTTGGATCCTCCTGATCTACAAATTCCTACACGGAATCTGCGAGCGTTCTTGGGCCTGTTTATTCAAAACTGTGTTTCTGCCACGTGAACATCAATGGCAGGTGTTGTTCTTAGAGACAGTGATATATTTAGACAACGAAATATTTCCTCTAATCATATTTTATGTAAGTTGTCAGTTTTATTGTTGATTTAAATGTCATATCAGAGATGTAATTGGAAATGAAATTGTATTCTTTGTCGTTGTAGGACTAGCATTTAAATCTGTAATTGGCAGGCGGGCCGTTGCTTTAGCACCTAAATAAATCCTCGTACAAACCTAAATTGAACTGAAATGAACTGTTGTTCTGTCCTGGCTCTAATGAAATTAAGTAAAACTGCAGGTTTTACACTTCTCTTTCAGTAAGATCTTTCGCCTGAGTTAGACTGAGACTCTTGAGTACAGAAATTTGTTAATGTATTAACTAGTGTTAACGTTTGCTGGAGAGGACAGGAAGTAGGAGCCATGACCTGCTGGACCGAAAAGCAATCGAAGGGAGAAATTCGAATCACTTCTTGATTGAATTAGTGACTGCTCTTTGCCGGATGAGCAGTCTCCATTTCCCGTCTGTTTTTCGTCAATGACGAGGGTCGGAAGTGACAGGAAATGTCTGCAGTTTGGTTTATTAGCCAACAACCGCAGCGAGTGAATGGTCTTCACTCTTGCTAATGCGAAAAGTGGCCTGGTAACGATCTTTAGGGTGTCTGCAGTGTGTTAACAACATGTACTGGGAAGTACTAGGTCAACTACCGGTTTGTCAGTTACATAAATAACCTATTGTAGCCATGCACATTAAGTAACAGAGCAATGATTTTTTCACTTCTTCAAAATAATGTACGAACATCCTCGCAACTTACACTTCTCATCCTTTACTGAGTTAGTTCTAGGCTGGCAATCCTTTTTAAATTCATTTATGACCTATACGGTTCTCTAATATACCTGTTCTTACCGTTTGTTTCAAGTTTGTAAAGATGCGTGTGCCAGTTTCTGGACTCTTCAACTAAGGATTAATGTTGACCATGAAGGCATAGGTAGAGGTGGACATGAAACTTCATGTGCTTTAATGCTGGCTGTCAGTTGCACGTTTATGCCTCTCTTTACCCGGAGAAAGAACCCGCAGTACCCAATAATTGAAGAGGATGTGACTTGTTCCCAGAGCTGGTCGTGACTTGACAGCGAGCAGGAGAGTGCTGCATTGTCCCTATTATTTGTAGGCTCTGTCCTTTCCTAAGATCTTGAATTTATTGTGGGAGGGGGGAGTCGTACTGGACAGTATGGACATTAACCCATTATATTTAGTGAAATATATCTAATGAGCCATTTAAGGTTTCATGATTATCTGATGTTCAAAACATGTTCTCATTTTCGTCCTGAGGCTATTTGAGAATAGTGTGCTGAGGAAGATATTTGGGCCTAAGAGGGACGGGGTAACAGAGGATTGGAGGGGATTGCATCATAAAGAGCTACGTGATCTGTATGCGTTACAAATATTATTCGGGTGATCAAACAAATGAAGAAAAATGAGATGGGTAGGTCATGTAGCACGTATAATGACAAGGTGGGATACATACAGGTTTTTGATAGGTAAACATGAGGGAAAGAGACCACTTGGAAGACCTAGTCTTAGATGGGAGGACAATATTAAAATTGATTTTGGAGAAATAAGTTTGGGGACATGGAATTTATTGATCTGGCTCAGGATAGGGAGAAGTGACGGGCTATTGTGAATGAGGTGATGAACCTTCGATTTCCATAAATGCAGGACATTCTTAGCTTCACAACACTGCGTTACAGCTGTTGTGTTTTAATTTTGGATGCCTTTGAATTACACTTTAAAGATCAAGATATATAGAACTATAATTTTGCTTGTTGTTTTGTGTGGGTGTGAAACTTGGTCGTTGACATTGCGGAAGGAAAGGAAACTGAGGGTGTTTGAGAACATGGTGTTGAGGAGAATATTTGGACCTAGGAGGGACGAGGTAACGGGGGAATGGAGGAGATTGCATAACGAGGAGCTAAATGATTTGTACTCCT
>Ga0131853_10004519_pt1 | contig 24927 bp, 24 predicted proteins | sample TergutLab28metaG_FD_92764 | JGI IMG/M metagenome (GOLD analysis project Ga0131853, IMG submission 92764) | Labiotermes labralis P1 segment gut microbial communities from Petit-Saut dam, French Guiana - Lab288 P1 (version 2) (version 2) | ecosystem: Host-associated > Arthropoda: Insects >...
GGTGTTGCGCGACGTGTGGATGGATCGTGACACACGAAAAACACGAGTGTAACAAGCGGTTCTGTGACAACTGTAAGCAGAACAAAGAAATAGGTCACTTGTGTTATATGAGACCCCTGAAGAACACGTTACTCCCAGCAGGCGATAAGGTACTGTACGTCTTTTATGATTTCGAAGCTACCCAAAATACTAAGTACACGGACGAGGCTAAGTAACACGTACCTAATCTCGTCTGTGTGCAACAGTTCTGTTCGCGATGCGAGGACGAGGAATACGTAGGAGACTGCGTGCGGTGAGATAGGAGGAAGCTCTCGTTCTGGGAAGATCCTGTGTGGAGACCTGCTTTCATATCTAACCGAACCACGCCCCTGGGCCAATAAGATCTTCGCTATAGCACATAATGCCAAGGCGTTTGACCTTCATTTCATCATGAATAGGGCGATCCTACTTAAATGGAAACCTTAACTGATTATGAATGGGTTGAAGATAATGTGTATGAAAATGGATGGAGCATTTGGTATTTTGGAAAGCGTGTCTTTACTCCAGTGCCCTCTGCGTAAGCTGCCCGATGCGTTCGGTTTCACGGCCTCCAAAATGTGGTACATTCATTTCAATACACAGGAAAACCTCAATTACATAGGACCCATCCCCTTCGTTTCGTATTATAGTGTGAATGAGATGGGCGAGGAATAGAGGAGTTTCTCGCGTGGTACGAAAGACCGAAATCGGAGATCATTTTCGACAACAGGCGCGTGCTGGAAACATACTGTCAGGATGACGTCACAGGCGTGTCGAGTTTGTAGGCGCGAGTTCATGCAAATAGGGAATATAGAAGAATTTCTCGAGGTAATAACGATTGCGTCGGCGTGCAATAAGGTCCTGCGAAAGCGATTCCTGCAGCCTGACACTAATGGACTTATACCGACTGCATGGTATTGATGGGGTGAAGATAATGACCCAACGGTCGCGAGTACAAAGTACCCGAATTGCCCCGCTTCAGTGTAGACGGTTATTGCCCTGAGACCCATAAAATATACGAGATTTTTGGGTGCCATTGGCTCAGCCATACATGTCAGCCATTCCGTGACATCATCACTATGAATGGTGATACACTAGCGGATGGCTATGAGCGGACTATGTCGCGCCTGTAGCAGATAACGGGAGCGGGATACCTGATCAAGGTCCAATGGGAATCTGAGTTTGACGATGCAGGTATAGTGAAACAGAAAACCGAACTGCTCGCACATCCCATAGCACTACAGAGTCCGCTGCGTCCCCGTGATGCTCTCTACGGAGGTCGAAGTGAGGCCATACGTCTACACCATAAGGCACGGGACAATGAAACTATACAATATATCGACGTCATGAGCCTCTACCCGTATATACGTGAGAATTTCAAGTTCCCCATGTGTCATCCGATCATTCACGTTGGCGATGCGTGTAAGGATATAGAAGGATGCCTACGTATGACCGGCCTGATTAACTGTTCGATCGTTTTGCCTCTTTCAGATGCAATTATAAAATCATGTTTTGCGTGAGTGGTACGTGCGTCGGCATCTCCTACTCCTCAATTGAGGAATATGTGCATACCCGAGATGAGGATCGTGCTCTCACCGGTACGTGTGTAATAGACGAGATGAGGTTGGCTGTTTGAAAGGGGTACCGCATACTCGAGATATATGAGGTGTATGAGTATCAGGTCACCCAATACAACCCCGAAACAGGCGAGAGCGGCTTTTTGTGGACCATCGTAACACATTTTTTAATCTGAAGCGGAGGCTCGTGGTTATCTTGGCTGGGTCCACAGTTCCGAAGACGAGGAGCGGTATGTGGAATCGTTTTGGCAGAGTGAAGGGATAAGACTAGAGAATGAAGCAATCAGGTATAATGTTGCCACACGGGATCTGGCCAAACTCTCCCAACTACATGTGGGGGAAATTGACAGACAGGAACGATCGAACTATGACCAAAATAATTACGAAGCCCACAGAACTGTATGGATTTCTGTCCACCCCTGGCATCGAGGTGATGAACCTCGTGTTTGCCAGCGATGACGAAAATTGAATCTCGTGGAAGTATGGAGCAGAGGAAGACGTGCCTAGTCTGCGATATACGAATGAGGTGATAGGGGCTTACGTCACCGCGGGGGCCAGGATACATCTGTATCGCTACCTCGACCGGCTGAGAGAGAACGCAATATATTGTGACACGGACACAGTGATATACATTCATCAGAGGGGTGAACCCCAACTGATTGAAACAGGGACAAATGGGGGGACATGACCTCCAAATTGCGCCCAACTCAAAAGATATCTGAATATGCGAGTGGTGGGCCAAAGAACTACGCATACATGGTGCTCGACACTGTGACCGGGGACAGTCAAACCGTCTGTAAAGTAACGGGCATAACCCTCAATTACAACGCGTCGAAATTGGTAAATTTTGAAGTCATCAGGGACATCATTTTGAGAGGGAAGAAGGGGGATGAATCCTACGTCGTGAATGTACACACAGAAAAGAAGATCAAACGTAAGAAGGGGCGGAACCGTCTCTATTGTTACCGAACCTTAAGATAAATATATAGAATTTCATTTTTCAAGAGGTGGCGGTTAGGTGAAAATACGTCCGTCCCTTTGGGTATAAATAGGGGAGGGTGAGTAGGGGATAGGGTCGTATCGTAGCCCGTCCATCCATGAGTGAAGACTTTAAATTCAAGCATCCGTTCTCATGTATAGTGAGCGGAACTAGCGTTTCGGGCAATACGTCATTTTGCATACGTCTGCTACAGAACCTAGCCGCCCTCTGCACCGACGCGAATTCGGCGGCGGTATAATCTGGTGTTACAACAAGATGATTGTTGTTCCGCAGCGTCAGCAGTTGCCCTGCAAAAAACATCGAATGTAACGTGGGCGTTCCGGAGAACTATGGTGGTGGTGGTACTAAACCGTGCCTCGTGATACTAGAGGATCTGTTAAACGACGTTTATTCTAAGTAAGTGTGTGACGTGCTTACGAGATGTAGCCATCATAGAAATATCAGCGTGATTTTGATTACGCAAAATCTGTTTCATCAGGGACGATACTGCAGACTTATATCACTGACTGCCCATTATTTGGTCGCGTTCAAAAACGTCAGAGATAAACAGTTCATGTACTTGACCAATCAAGTGTATCCCGAAGATAGTATTGGGTTGAATAACGCCTACCTGGATGCGACCCAAAGACCCCACGGTTACCTCATCTTAGATCTGACACAAGATACGGATGACGGTCTGCGGTTTCGAACCATCATATTCCCGAAAGAATATCCTCCAGTTGTCTACTCCGATATAGGGGATAAAGCGTGTTAGATCAAATTACCACGCCCTTCACATGCTCAAGACAGCCGAAACGAAATTACGTAAAGCCCTAATAACTAGCTGTAACAAGCAACTCGTGAACAGTATAAGCGAGTGTGTTAAATGTCCTGAATGGTAATAAAAATTGTAGGGTTGTAACACGCAAGCTAAGAAACACAAGGCTGCGCTTAGGAAGGTCGCCGACAGGCACGTATCACTCTCTGGCAAGAAGCGACTCATAGTACAGCGCGGGGGATTTCTACTGCCCCTACTGGGCGCCATACTGCCAACGATCGCCAGGTTAAACTTTAAGCCCAGATAAACATGTTACGTAAGATATACCTCGTCTCAACCGATCGCTATCATAGGGGGGACAAACGATGCCGAACTCTCTTCGCCTCGCGAGCGGAAGAATCATAGTAGAGGCAGCAGCAAACTTAAAAGACAAAATCACCATTCATATGAAGAGTAGGTTAAGATGCGCCATAAGATTCGCGAGGTCGATATCAGACGGAAGACGCAGACAAAGGCTATCTCTGATTTTCTAAGACAACAAATGACCGACACGGCAAATTCTAACAGGGCGCTGCCCTCCCCCGAGCCTGAGCTAGGAAAACAGTCGAGAGTCCCTAAAGTTGAGGTGAAAACGCCTCTACAGACAAAATAAAGAAAACGCGCCCCCCCTCGCAATTCCTTCAACATCGAAAGAGATATTATATGAAACAAGGATTTATTCCCGGAATCGGCGCTGATGATGAAGACGTCACGGAGGAGGAGGAGGAGGCGCAGCCGGAAGAAAATGTCGGAAGAGTAGCCAGTCCCCCGAGGAGCAGACGTTTTTTCGATACACAATACGGTATCCGTAAGGATGGCGGGCAATTAATGATTTGCGATTCCCCAGTGTTTATAGATACCGATGACAATTTCACAATTAAGGAAACCGTGTTTAGAGGGACGGAGGGGCTGTGGGAACTACTGACGCGTAAGAATATGAATACGCAACTTATCGGCAAGGAGGACTTAAAGATATATAAAAAATATTGATGACTAATGCTCATTTGAATAGATATCAGCCTGGCGATAACATTAATTTAACGCCAGGAGAGAAATTTTGCAATGTCACTGCGCCCCTATTTGCGAAACCGAAGGGACGGGTGTTGAATCCTCGTTACGTCGTAAGTGGATAAAGTATTAATCACAACTACTGCTATTAACGAATTATATTATGACCCCGCTAGACCGTCGGCCTTCTCGACTCTGCAGAAGCTTCGGCTGGCGACGGCGGGGCAAAAGAAGACGAAAAAGATTGTTGATGTCATCAGCCTGGTTGGAGAAACAGGATGCCTATACCCTTCATAGGCTGGTGAGGAAGCGTTTTGCACGTAATCCCTATACAGTGACCAACGTGATGGACGTGTTGGAATGTGATTTATTGGATGTACAGGCCTATGCAAAATACAATGATAATTATAGATACATTCTTTCGGTAATAGATATATTCTCGAAATATCTACATATGATCATTTTAAAGACAAAGAGCGGGCCTTCTGTTGCTTAAGCGTTTCGGTCCATATTTAATGACCCTAAATATTCGAGAAGACGTTGCATATGGGTACGCACTGATAAGGGCAAGAAATTTCTAAATAAACATTTTCAGGACATGTTACGGGACGAGGGCTGGGGCATAAAGTTTCAGGTGCGCGGAAACCCAGACCTGAAATTGTGATCGTGGAACGCGTGCATCCTAAGATTCGCGATAGACTATAAATATTTTACACATAAACATACATAGATATATCGATGTTGTGCCTAAATTTGTCAGGGCCTACAAAGGCACGGTTCACTCGATGACTGGCATGGCGTCCTCGCGAGTCACCGATTCAAAAGTGCTTGCCATATGGAAGAGAATGGAGGAGGCCCGGGGGCGTGTTCGTGTCGCGAAAGCGCATCAGCAAAGAGAAGATTCGGTTAGCCAAGGCTGCCGAACAGAATTTCAGCACAGAGATTTTCAAGGTCGCAAACATAATCAAGAGGCGGCCGCGAGTCGTCTAGGAACTCGAGGATTTATGCGACACGCGTATAAAGGGCCAGTTGTACAGGGAGGAACTGACCCCCCGTACGAATAAATGACCGGACCTCATATAAGATAAATGAAATACTAGACAATAGAGTTAGACGAGGCATTAGTGAATATCTCGTCCGCTGGCGAGTTTCAAGTCAGGATTTCGACTCTTGGGTGCCTGCAGCTAGCGTGAAGAACATCTGAAAAAAATGGCGGCAACAAGCCATTTTTATGTCACTCTGTTCAGCAGCGACTCACGCGACATCTATGAACAGAATACGCACGCCGATTTCACAGTGAAACTGGCTCAGCCCGTCTACCTGGGTTCGATCTCCAATTGGAAGTGGGGCTGTGTGAAATTTCGTGTTCCTCCTCGCCGCCCATAGACGACAGCCCCGCTCTAATATACTGTAACCTGATATCACCGCAACTTGTGGGCGACAGTACCGTCCGCATATGCGGACATTCGTCTTCCCATTATCACCATGTCAGCACGAGTTTCGTAACGTGTATTATGTGCCTGTCGAGCAGAGGAGATTTTAGGACATCCGAGGGGTTGCATATCACCCTCGAGGACTGCACGACACCCACAAAAGTGGTGCATCGTTTTCGTAAGAATTACAAGTGGTAATAATGTATATAAAACGGGGAGTCGGCATCTATAATAGGACATTTATAACGATGAATCAATTAGAAGTGTACAACTTAAATCAGGCTGGACGAGGACTTGACACCCCGGGCATCGGTCCCGTTTATTCCGTCCCGCTCTACCTTCAGCGAGGGAACGGAATCGGCAATTTGTTCGGCAGCCTCTTCCGCTGGGACCGACCATTCCTGTGGGGTGGGGCCAAAGCAATGGGCCCGAAACGTTGCGTACCTGTGGCAAAATCCTGACCGATATCGCGGCACGCAACTAGACCTACAACGTGAGCGCTGGAGACATCGTGTCGAAACACTTGATTGAATCTGCCCAAAATTTAATTAGCAAAGAGCGAGGCCGAGGACGCAAACGCGCCAGGGAGGCGGCGGGTGGTAAGAAGAGGGGCCCTAATAAGGGCTAAAGTAACGAGACATAAATAGGATCAAGCGTGCCCCGAGAAAACTAATAAAATGGGACATCTTTTCTTAGTTTCACTCAGTCACTCTTCAGCAGCATCTCATGTCTGCCGCGGAGACTCCGTTACTAGCGAGATCGACATCCTTACACACAGGCCTATACAGACGTCTGTGCTCGGGACAATAGAGGCCGCATACAAACTCATCGCCCCCGTCGATGAAAACGATGTGGAATTTTTTATACTTGCCGATAACGATACGTACATTGATCTAGATATCAAATTCTATGTCCGGTCTCGGGAAAGGATGTGGACTTCAAGCACGCCACGGGCGTGACACATAATTTCCTCCACTCACTATTCAGTTAATGTAACATCACTCTCAATGGCATTATCACGCCGGCGAGTGAGCATTATCATTACCGCTATCTCGAGACTCTCATGACCTACGGCACAGATGCTGCAGCGACACATCTCTCGAACCCGTACTGGTACTTAGACACGGGCGATATGCAGCCTACCGATTCCTCGGCCGAGGATCTGACCACGGCGAACCGGGGATTCATCACTCGTTGGCACAGACTTAGTGCGAGTAGGGAAGTCCAGCTATTTGGTCTATTACATAGTGACATATGTAACGTGCCCCTATACTTGCTACCTGGTGTGAGATTGCAGGTCAGATTGACGAAAACCCGACCTAGCTTCTATCTGATAAACAAGAGTGTCGATTCAAAAACCATTTTCAAATTTTTGGACGCCTAATTACTGGTCAGATGAGTCAGGCCGAACCCCGCCACATTGTTGGCTCACAATTAGACACTGAACATGGGGAGTCTTACGCGATATAACCGGATGAGAGACGAAGTCAAGACATTCTCACATTCTCGGCCGGATCAAATTCCTTGTCTATAGACACCTCCGTCCTGGGTCCCATCCCGAAACGTCTGTTGTTCACCACGGTTAAGAACACAATTTTTATCGGTTCGTTGGGCAGCAACCCCTACAAATTTCAGCATTACATCAGTAATATTTCATTGTTTGTGAACGGTAAACAGTTCCCTAACGAGGGCCTAACTCTAGGCATGGATCATGAAAAAAGTCCGTCATGGGCTACAGGACGCTTTTCGAGGCGTCCGGAATACACCACTCGAACACATGACTGCAGATAACACAAGATATGTATATAAACGGCTATTTCATGTTACTCTTTGACATCACACCTGATAGGGGCGCGTCGGAGGGCCATAAGTCCCACCCCGAGAACGGCAATATCAGAATTGATTTGAAATTTAATAAGCCGTTGCACGAAGCGATCACGTGACTGCTGTACCTAGAATTCGACTATTCCTTCCTCATAGATTTTACACGTAACGTCACGACCGACTTCTAAACAATGGAGACTGTGCAGATACTGTGTACACTACGTGACTTCAGCTCATTCCTCGACGTTTTCCCCTCCGATCTCCTACAACAATCAGTCGCCAAACCTGCGACGTCATCGTCAATGCCGATCCCTACACAGAGGGAGGTTCACACACGCTAGCCGTGCACGTCCGAGCCAAATCTTCGAGTGCTTACTACTTTGATTCATGTCATCATACCGCTCATACCCAGCATGCAGGCATACATTAATCGCAACTGCACGACCTGGGACTATAACAGGCGACAGCTGCAAGGCCTGACGACTGACGTCTGCGGAAAGTACTGCTGTCTATTCGCCCTCTACATGGATTGGGGTTACACACCGAAACAATTCATTTAGCTCTTCGATTCTTGCAACAATGCAGATCGGCAGGTGGAGCGATTATTCACTGCCGAATTCGGGGCCCAAATGTCACGTGGCGGCTGCCGCAGCTGCCTATAAAATGGCAGGCACTTCGCCAAATCTAATTATTCCTAATCTAACATGACGAGGCAGGGAGGTCGTGATTGATTACGAGTTCTTGCCGGGGGGCAGTATGAGACGGTCGTCAACGAATTGTGCGTGGACAGCACCGCGGCGTCCGAGACGTTCCGTTTCAAGAACCCCTACAAGATGGCGGATCATGGCTCGTCAGAGGATGGTCTAAATTGGGCCAATGGACATATCAAAAATAAAAAATTACACGCGATCATAGAGGCCGTGGCCTGTTTCGTACGCCTACGGCGTCTCTAAATGTACATTCCTCGCAGGACTAACGGGACGGCCGAGCCATAACCTAGAGGATTTCGAGTGCCCCCCACCCGCCATTTTCAATCACCACCACTGGTGTATATTGCCTTGTCACAAGTTTCCAAGATTCTCTTGCGCAACCAAAACCGCGCATTCTCTCTATGATTGTTTATGTACTACCTGCAGAGGAAAGATTATGTCCAATGTCCTGCGGATATGACACGTTATAATGCAGAATTTGTTGCAGCATTTTAAACCAGACGGGCACGTCGACCTTCCCATCACTCTGCTTCCTGCTGCGATGGCGTCTACTACTAGTAAACGGTCGACTACCGACGTTGCGGCTGCTGCTGCCAAGAGGAGGAGGGGTAAGAGGTACATCCCCACTGTCCAGGAGTAGCTGCAATTGCTTGACGCCTCTTCATTGTCCGCGTACAGTGACATCTGTACCTACCGGGCTGCCAATCCCGCATCTGATCCCCAGAGAATGCCCTTGAGGCGCCTATTTTTCATAAATGCGAACAAGACCAAATACGTGTCTGTCGGTTTCTACCCGGCTCGTGACTATCTCCCTCTGGTGGAATTCGGTGTTACACGGAGCTGTGGATCAAAGTCCATCATTCTCACGGATGAGCAGGTATACACGCTGGCGCAATGTCTACCTACGATTGCCGATGCTATGTGCAAGGAGGGGGAGGAGGTGACACCAGTCATCAAGTGCAAAAGTGTTAACTTTCGGTTACGTATGCCGAGAAGTCGCCGCGGTTTGACCAGACTGTATCTCGGCACTGAGTACAAATGTCTGACGCCTATGGATCTGCACTATTTTGCCCGAATGTTCAATATCGTGCATCAACAATTGTGCGATTACGTACTTGCTTTGCCGGACTCATTATAATATGTGAAATGTCTTTGACTTCGGTTGCATATGTGGAACCGATGCCCAATACCAGTACACACATCAATTATCCTCACCTGTACGAGAAATTTGAATCGTTTGTGTAAAACACATATTTAATATTGATTAAAGGTTTTATAGCTGAGTTTGTTCTTTTTCTTTTTTCATGTTTTACAGTGTGACATTCGTGAAACACTCCATTAACCCGTTTCTTCCCCTCGGCGTAAGGCACGTGTTGCCGCTCACTATGTCCCTCTTTCACTCTACAGCACCTCCGCCTTAATGCAGGCCCACTCCTTTCCCCACACCAGCAACAGCAAACCCGGGATACGCCGGAACTTATATGTTGAACCTAGATGTAGATGCACATTAATTCTCTGCCAACATTAAACTGATAGTGTGAACAATTTTAAAATGCCAGGTACATGGACAAGGCTACGTTACACTACCGAATCATGTCTGTGTGCACCAGTTTCGTTTTCGGCGCGGTAGCTACAATCTCATGGGCCCTAGTCCTCAGCACCGAGATTGTTGCCACCGCACCAAGCGAGAAACTGGTGCACGCCGACACGATTAGATACGTGTCACTTAGCCTCTTCCATGTACCTGATATTTTCTCTTTGTTCACACTATCGCTTGACAACAGCTATTTATATATCTAAACGCGTGACTTTCATTTCATTGATATATTCAGAGAATTCGTGTCCATCTACCTGGTTTACACCGCACCACCGTCTTCTTCCAGCGAAAACTTCACTCTTCGGTTGCCACGCCCTCCCTTCTTCACAGCCTTTTCCCGCCCAGCATCAGCCAGGTTCCGGCACTGGTTGAAGCCGTACAGTTACGTCTCGTGTTACTTAACACCGCACGACATCGCACCGTTACACTCTTGTTTCGCACGAAGACCCCGATTGCAAACCACGGATGTATGTCATATTGATTCTGATCACACATTCTTGGTTATTGCATTCCGGCTGATCGTACAAACATGAGTATAAGGGTGCGGTTGTCGTTCAAGTTAATATATTTTCAATTACGTATTCAGAGAGAAATAAAATATTGCTTCACCCACCTTAGGGAATTCAATCTCCGGAAGCCACGCCCTTCTTCCAGCAACAGGTACGTTTACCCTATAAATACAAGTCGTTGTCCCCATAAGTGCAATTTGTTGCGTTAAATATGTTCTGGTGGCTTACACTTCTACGCATAGCATAAGCCACTGGATCGTATTAACTGGTAACGTATTACACTTACCTAACTCCACGGTGTCACGCCCGTCCGTCCTCTTCACGGCTTCCACAGGTTTCACGTTACAGCAAGCACAGATGTTATTGCCTTGAGGGGTCCTGTGACAAGACGTTCTATTCGGAACACCCCGCATAACTGTTAGTTATATGACATGTCCATACAGGCAAGGGACCCCTGTTAGTCCTATTTCGCCTTCTCATATTATAGGCTTACATATGTTTCTTAACGCTTCCGTTTTTGCTTTCCCCCAGAGAATATTGCTGCGTTAGCAGATCACGCTCCTACGGACGTGTCGGTATGCACTTACGTCATCTCTCGGTTAACCCCCCGAGTGAGCGCATGGTGAAATGTACTAACACCAGCATCCAGGGTTGTCCGACACTCTGCTCTCCTCGTGGAAGGTCAATCCGGACGGAGTCACAACACAGAGTCCACAACCTTCTCTGTCGCGGAGACGGGCATTGGCTTTGGGGTGGCTATGGAGGATACACCTTACCAGATTATAAGGAGGGTCGGGGACGAATCTCCACGGTTCCACGGGGCACCCCCGAAGAACATGCACAAGTACCTATCTCTCGCCTCGAATTCCCTTCTCTTATTACACTCATTTCCTGGCGTTAGCGTAGGGGTGGCTACGGAGGTGCTGAAGGTTAAGAGTTAGTGCCTAGACTTACTTAAGACCTTTTTACACGGTGCCCTGGGACCAATCTGGACGGCTGCTGCCAACCCGTTCAATACCTCGGTTTAAGAAATACGTCAATCGCCGGTCATTTTTATATTATGCTAAAGAAAGAGTAGTGTCTGGGCCGCACTTACGACCTTCCTACACTAGGCCCGGGGACCAAGCTGGACGGCGGCTACCAACCTGATAAAATGACTGCCGATTCTTTTTAATATGCTAAAGAAAGAGTAGTGCCTAGAACGTACTTAGGACCTTCTTGCAGTAGGCTGGGGACCAGACTGGACGACGGCTGCACCTCGGTTACAAAAGTCAAACGTCGATCCTTTTTAATATTATGCTAAAGACCGAGTAGTGCCTAGACCGCACCTAGGCCCGGGAGCCGCGATAACAAGGTGAACGGCGGCTGCCACCACACCCCCATTCCCTTTTTAATATTGTGCTCGAGAACGAGTAGTGCTGGGACCACACTTAGGACCTTCTTGCACTTGGCCCGCTGAGCCGCGATACCAAGCTGAACGGCGGTTGCCACCACTCCCCATTCCCTTTTTAATATTGTGCTCAAGAAAGAGTTGTGCCGGGACCGCACGTAGGTCCTTCCTGCACTACACTCAACGCTCACATCGGCGTAGGGTTGGCTGCGGAGGGACCGCATTACGAAACTGCACGGGGGCACTTAAACTTGTACCACTCTTACACTCATTCACATCTTTCGACTTAGACCACTCTTGCACCACACTCACCTTATTTTACACATTAGGGGGACTGACCAGACCCCAGGGCATACTACTTCCCAGCAATGTCAACAAACCACTCTCTATTTACATAACTATGGAAGCATTGGCTGGTGCCATTTACTTCGTATAAAAAGATACTAAGGGTTTTAGAAATATCAGTATTACAGCCTACCTATAAATAATGTCATTACCAAGAAACAAAACAATTACTGGAGTTAGAATATCATATAAACTGTTCCTGGTGAATGACCACAAGAAACTATGTGTTACTGCAAATTATCTTTAAGGACCTTAAACAATGAATTCAACAGAAACTACAAGAAATTCCACAAAGCAGCAATATTGTTTTGGAATGGAGGAACATCAGAACTATAATTTCACAGGCAGCAGATGAAAATTTGGGAAAATACAAAGCATTTACCCAAGAAAAAAATTAAAAATATTGGAGAATGAAATGAAATCAACTGTATAACAGAAAAATTCAAAACCAAAGATGTATCTTCAGACAAAGACCACAGACAATGAGAGTGAATATAACTGCAGAAGAGCTATCACCACAAGAGAAGTCAGAAACAGACATCGCAAATAATGGGAACAATCTGTATCACACTTAGAATCCGAAAGACACAAAATAAAACCCAACACATTGAAACTACTAACATGAACCATATAAATTCTTGTCCAAGGAAAGAAACATGTTTACATTATTATAAGGAATTATTGAATAATAACTCTCTTCAAGGACATCACTGGAATACACAAAATGCAGATGACAAAACTATAAAAATGCATGAGCAGAAAGAAGCACTAAAAATAACAAAAAATGGTAATTCACCTGGGGAAGATAACTTAAATTCTGAACTATATACACGTACATATGCAGGAGAAATGTTTAATGAGAGACTACTTTTTTTTTTAATGTAACATTTATATGATGGGAGAAATGCCAGAATAATGGAAAAACAGTACTGTCATACCTGTATACAAGAAAGGTGATAAACGACAGGTGGAAAACAATATAGAGGAATTAGCCTACTTACTGCATGTTATAAACTCTACAGTTAAGTTTTAAATGAAAAATTGAAAGCACAAACGGAACAGTTCCTTTTTGAATGCCATAACATATTCTGAAAAGGCTGACCTTGCATCAATTCAAAAGGCATTACCCATTCACCAGTACAAAAATAAACAGTCTTGTTTTTGCAGATGATCAAGTCATAATAGCTGATTCAGAGGATATTTTACAAAGAGGTGTATTTACATTACAAATATAGCAAAAAATTTTTGAATGGAAATAGAACAGAAAAATCTGTGATGACAGTATTTTTAGCACAAGACCCAGTAAAATGTAAAATTATTATGGTTAAAAATCTTTACAACAATTAAAAAATTTTAAATATATGGATTCTGAAATCTCCTATGAAAATGAAAAATATGTTCAAGACAAATTAGCAAAATTTGCACAAATACTGAGAATTTTAAACAACAAAATTTTAACAAACTTTGGTCTAGAAATCTTCAAGAATAAAAGTATATAAAGTAGATGATGCACTGGTTCTCCCCATCCATCTATATGGAAGCAATATCTGGATCCTCAGACAAAATAATTAAAAAACAATAGACATCAAACAAGATGAAATTCTTCATAAGAACGGCAGGGTTTCATTTCAAATGAAACTTATTTTATTAACCAACCAACTTTAAAAGGCAAATTCACACACCTTCCCAAATGTCTGAAGAACATGTATATCTGGAACAGAGATAGTACAGTGACATATTGCTCAGAGTGGAGTTTAAAAGTAAAAAAAAACCAGTGAGAATAAAGTGCTTCTTAACTTGAATTAAGGACCCATTCTTGTTTAACCCTGATTCACCAATGTGCAATTTGCTACTAGCAACTACTGAGTTAATGTGCTCCACATCAAACAAAAATACAGTAAGTTCATCAAAGTTTTGAAAAGTCAGAATCACAATTTCTCTCCATCAATCACTGTGCCCTTCAGTAGCACATACACTTGCAAATGTCCACCATGAATCTAGCCACAAATAAACAACATTCAGCAAACTGATGGTAACTTAACAGGACTTCATGTAAACACCAACATCACATACAGCTGGACTATGACAGAATAATGCCACAGAAAAACCACAACATTTCACATTAAGTGTGGCCTGCGAAAAGGAAAAAAATGTTCTATGGCCCCCAAATATTTTTAGTTGTGCAGGCCTATTCTACAAAAACCTCCCTATCAATAACAGATTTCAGGATAACCAAAACTGGGAATAATGAACTGCAAAATCACTGAAGTAAATATTAGGAATAAAATGTTGTACATAATAAAAAAGAGTACTTTTCACACTATTTAAACACATCTTTTGTTGTTGTGGTTTAAATAATACATGGGAAATATCCACTTATGGCTGCACAAAGAGTGGTATAGCAAAACCTCTATTCATAGTTCCCATACACATCATTTCCCCCCTGTCATTCATTTCTTCTGGTCCCAAAAAAAATTGCCTGAATAAGAAATATGTAACTGTATCAAACACCAATTGTTCAGAATTCTTGGTCCAGGCCTACAACATTCCCAGAATGATAATTTCTAAGAAAAATTTAATAACATTAATGTAATTCTTTGGACTGTGCAGTAGTGATTAATTTACCTATATCATCAATTAAAGTTATGTTATGAAATGTCACCACACATCAGCGAAATATTAGTGATAGTTGTGTTGTGGGCGTGATGGTAAGGTTCAGTTGTAAGGCAGCAAAAGGAAGCTAGATTCTAAAGGCATTAGTATGGCACTGTTTAACATCTTCCTGTTTGCTTCCCCTTGAGTTCAACAATTAAAAGTTGTATGACATAGTATTGTCATTTTTTTTCATTTACTTGTTGTCCATGCCAATCATTGCTGGGAATTCAATGAAACAGTGTTGTTTTAAAAACCTTAAATACTACACAAATAAACAAGCGTTGATAGCCACAACTATTTTTTCATACCTAAAAGAGTACTCAATGCCTCCATTGGTGTGTAAGGTAAGATTATTTGCTGCCTGCAGACAACTGTGCCACTCATCAACAAATAATTCATATGGAAAATAAAGTTTGTTTACTATATACCAAAATGCACAAATGTGATTCCTTCCACAAGGATGGAATATGGTTAGATGATTAGAATGATGTTAACTTAAATGTTACACATCTATAGACAATGAATTTGCCCAATGTCACATTTCCAGCACATGAGGGTTTTGTGAGGATTACATGGGTGATGGCAGTAGGGAGATGACCATAATCCATGCTGCCTACAAAGCCGTTAAGTCATTCTTTTACTTGCCCAGCAATGGCAGGTGTGATAAACAGAACACTTTGAACTTGAAACTGGTGCTGTTTTTCAAGCTACAGTCATCAATTACAGACTTCTTTGAAGAGAAAAAAAAGGGTTATTTTCACACACAAGTTCACACAACTTTTTATTTATTGGTTATTTTTGCAGACCTAGGTGCAAATTGTAAATTTTTTCTCCTTCTCACGTTTCTATCACATGTAATGCCTTCCTCAGAGCTTTCATATTCCTGCGTTTATAATGCGCTCTCCATGGACCTTTCATAAAACAATGGATTTAAGTTTCACTATAGTAGGTCAATATGGTCAAAAATACAACTGGCCTCTTAGTACTGTGGCAAATTATCTCATTTAAGGTTCACCAATATTTGTTTAATGGTTTATGACATACAGAAAAACTTTCATTCACTGCCTGAAACACAATGCACTACTTATAAGCCAGTAAAGATATAAACTGGATATATCCAGTAACATTTAGTGAGGTTGTAAGTGTGCAAGTTTTCATGGAATTTGTTGATTATTTGACAGTCTTCAGGTGACAGAAAGATGTAACAGTCGTGTTGATTGTATTAGCAGATGGTGGCAAGTCACCACCACACAATTTTAAACTGTAAACCAACTCCTATGGAGCAACTGCCTAGAGAAATTATTGACAGATGCCAACCCAAAGTCTGAATGACCAGTGAGCTTATGAAGGATTGGTAGGCAGTGGTGTGGAACGCAAGTCTAGGGATGCTGCTAAGAAGATGGTCGATGCTGGTGTTGGATGCATTTAAGGGACATTTAACACCAGAAATGAAAGCCACAACTACCAGTGTCTCCAAAAAACATGCCTTACCATCACACCTGCAGGAGATTGACTCAAAACTGCAGAGTTTAAATGTGGTAAACAAACCATTCACAGATCAAACAAATAGTTATACATGGTGTGGCTGTAAAATAACAGGACTTAATTTTTTTCCGCTTACCTGTAAACTTGGTAACAGCGAGTGGTGTGTGGTATTGGCTTGTGCTCTCCCCTCCATTCACTGTTACAATTTCAAGGTCATGCAGCAAGCAGTTTGGCAGTAGCCTTTGCTTGAAGTGGATTGTGTTCTTGTTCTCCATTGGAAATATGTTAAGTGTTAACGTGGAGCAATGTGTCAATGTGAAATTCTGTGTGGAACTTGGAAAATCTGCTAAGGAAATGTGTCGTATACCAAGTGTGATGGTCAAAGTCAGATATGCCAGTGATGACTGAGCAGCTGGTTCCTAAGGGAAATTGGTTCAGGTACGTGTTGCACACTTATGAATTGATATTCAAGACTCTAACCACAACTCTTGAAGAGTAGATAATGCTGGTTTACTGCAGCTCATTGATAGGAGACTATAATAATTAATGTAGTGTAATGTGGTGATAAATGATGCAGCACACTGTTAAATAATTTTGTAAATACCGCTCGTAGGGAGAACAAAGAAAATTTGCCTATGTGATCAGACAGCGATTCTAGTAGCAAGTGACGACCAAGAATGTCCCCAGAGGCTTCCAATCCCCCCAATTAAATAACATCCGAATTTGGGGTCAAGTGATGTCAAAGGGCGTTGGCACTACCCCAAGCATTACCAAATATGGTCATAAGTCCCTACAAATACAAGCGTGGCTACAGCTGTCTCAACAGGACATTTCAATCAAGCAACCCTTCAAAAAGAGTTTGAAACAAAGGGGTAAGCAAGAAATTCTCCCTAGAATGGATGTGGGGTGGGTGCGTGTGTCGTTTCTGGTGGCAAGTGACAAATGCCACAATACACACACACACACACACACACACACACACCTTGCATCTTACACCATAATTGAGAACAAATGGTCGCTTGGCGAAATTACAATCACTGGATGCAACAAACGCATGATTTGTTGAAGAAAGTTTATGGTGATGAGTGTCTATCTCGTACTCAAGTTTTCGAGTGGTTTAAAAGGTTTAAAGATGGAAGGGAAGAGATCGGAGACCATAAGCACCCTGGTCATACCAGCACATCAAAAACAGACGCTAGCATCGAAAAAGTTGGTGAAATTGTTTAACAAAATCGTCACCTGAGCATTCCAACATTTGCGGAGTTAATTAACATTGACAAGGAAACTGTTTGACAGATTTTACATAACGATTTGAACATGAAAAAAGTGTGTTCGAAGATGGTGCCGAGACTCCTCACTCCTGAAAAGGAAATTCGAATGAACATTTGTGCTGACATTCTTCAAAACACAAAAATGACCAAAACTTTTTAGAGAACATAACAACTTGTGATGAATCATGGTTTTTTCAATACAACCCAGAAAGTATGTGCCAATCCATGCACTGGAAGAGCCCCAGTTCCCCAAGGCAAAAGAAAGCACGGCAGAGCAAAACCAAATTTAAAGCAATGATGATCGGTTTTTTCAACATCCGAGGGATTGTTCACATGGATTGGGTGTCTGAAGGTCAGACCGTTAACCAGGTCTACTAAAAGGACGTTTTGACAAACCTTCATGAATGGGTGAGAAGACGAAAAAGACCTGAAATGTGGATGAATGGCTCATGGGTTCTTCACCAAGACAACACGCTGGGAAACAATGCCGTTTGTCAAGACGTTTTTAATGAAGCACAAGATCACCATGTTGGAACATCCACCATACTCACCTAACCTAGCCCCATGTGATTTTTTATTAATTTCCAAAGATCAAGTCTGTGTTAGGAACCAGGTTCAAGTTTGTAGATACAGTGAAGGCAAAAGTGACAGAGCTCACGAATAAGCTATCAGAAAATGACCTGTAGCATTGCTTCCACCAGTGGAAGATTTGCATGAAGCGGTGTAGGGATCGGGGAGGGGAGTACATTGAGGGTGACAACATTTCTATTGTGTATTATTTGAATGAAAAATGTTCTCAGTCTGGTTATTTTATAGCCACACCACGTATAGTGACTGGCTCTTTACAGAGGATCATGCTTTGACCCCAGCTGGAAGAATCAAGAACCTCACTGTGATTCATCTTTGGCATTGGATCATCACTACATGACAGTGCATCTCACCAGAAGTGACTATGAATGGTATTACGTGCTGTATATTCATTGCACTGGATGGGACTGATTATGATACATTACAGAAAGACAATAAACAGAATAAGAATATTAGCATTAAGTGTGAGGAAGATGAAGGCACCATCTGTGGAGATGGACACTCTACAGACAATGACGACATACAGAGTGATAGTGATTGGTAAAGGCAGGTAAAATATGAAATGGTTTGTGTATTAACTATATGAAATTAATTGTAAAATATATTTTCTTAGCATACGTACAATTATGGTGGTTGTCTTCAATTAAAGTATACATCTTTCCTTCACATGCTTCTTTTATTTGGGGGTCACTGTCTTGCATTCAGGTAAATAAAGGGAACATCAATCGCAAAGTCCATGACACACTTGGGGTATCCAAGAAATCAGAGTTGGCTGATATTTATATCTACGAGTAGCTTTCAAATGTGAATCAGATTTTACTGATACATATTTCTAGCTTTTAAATACCATATTTACCAAAATGCAAGACAACTCTTATCTCAGATTACCCCTAAAATAAACCACATATGCCAATGGAAAATGTATTTATCCATATCTAAGACATCTAAGACAACCCCTGCCCAAATAAAACATTCGCTAAGAATAAAAATATTTTGCCTTTAATTGCACACACTTAATACACAAAGCGTGTCAGATGCTAGCTTCCCTTACCAATCACTGTCACTGACTCCATCTTCACAGTCAGTGCCTCCATCCTCCTCACACTAACTCCTAACATTCCCATCCTCTTCACTGCCTTCCACAACATATCAGTCCCATCCACTACATTCAATAAACAGCTCTTCCTAAAACCTTCACAGTCACGTCTGGTGAGATGTGGTGCCATGAGGTTATAATCCACATTGACTAAATAATACATTTATGTTTTGGTTCATAAACTTAGTTGAACCCATGAAGATTCATGTTTCCTCCACAGGTAGTGTTAGCAGTGGTAAGAATTTTAAACATGTGTGTTCTGGTTTTTTATAATGTCTGTTGTCTAGTCAGTCTGAGTTCATTGCTCTTTTTATGGCTTCTAACATGTGGACTGATCCAGGTTTCAATTTTGAGCCTTGTAGTTATTTTTTAAGTTTTCAACAGCTATTTTCCTGTTTCTATCCTTGGATTAGACTTGTTCTCAGGTGCATATCGTAACAAGTTACTGTTTCTATGGTAAGTAGTGATTGAGAACAGATCAATCTACGGGGTACATCAGGTTAAGTGCTTATCTGCTTGAATATGGAAACACTGCCAACTTCTGAAATGTAGTGCTTCTTTAAAAAATTAGATGACAAACAAAGGCTAAAAAAAAGATTGTGTCAGCTAACTTCAGTCATGCTCTGTTCTCTCGTTTCGATTTCTTGACCTTTGAAGATGGGACTTTAGGTTTTCCAAATGTGGGTAAGGAATTACCATTCTAAGCTGCATAATATCCCAGAAGAGTGAACATCTTGCATGATGATTTGGCAATGCACAACTTCGTTTGGCTCTGCATGGTCTAGTTCAGAGTGATCGAGTTTGGCACAGTCTGGTTTGGTGCTTCATATGCAAATTTAAGACAACCTCACTTATTTTAAGCAAAAAATTTAAGGAAAACCCTCATCTTGCATCTGAGTAAATACAGTATGTATAAAAGCTTGCTGATACTCCTACATATAGTTTTGAACCTGGAATCAAACATGTTAATACGTCTACTGTTGAAATGTGGATTAAAGCTTACTCATAGGTATACCTCACATATGAATATAGTTGCAACCTTGCTGATGGGTATATGAAACTGCTAAATAGAGAAGGAAAAAAAAAACTTGCTGTTAGGTATATCCAGCTTCTTCAACATCAATGACAGCCTGCTGATATATAATTCAAGTTCCTTGATGTCTATGACAGTTTATGATAGGTATATCTAACTTATTCAATATGGCCAGAGCTTGCTGACAGACATAATTTAGCACATTAAGAGTGAATAAGAGCTTGCTGTTAGGTGTATCTTGCTTTCTAAACTAAACTCCTGCATGGATGTGGATATCTGCAGCAATATTTTCATTGCAGACGAAAACTGTATGCAGGCACAGATTGGAAATAAAACTGCAGGTAAGGAAACTAACGATTTTGAGGATTCATCTGGCATCATATTTTCTTCAGCTGCAACATGTACAATGCTGATGATCATGACAAAGTATCATATGTACTAGCGTAAGAACATTTGTTCTACTGAAATACTTGATCTTCTCACTTGGCAATGTCAACATGAGAGAGAATTTCCACACATTACCATGTTAGTCAATTTCATTCACACTGTCCCAGCATCCAGCACTCCTTGGGTGAGGTGTGCCCATTGAAGGACAAGTGACTGAGTATCAACACACCTGTTTCAAACCCAGTCCAACTCACATAAAATCCCTCAATGGCAAATTTTGCAAAACAAAATAAGTAAGCCACAGATTAACTATTTCATATCATCCCTAACATTGTACTGTTGAGCTTTGTGACATTAACTACAATTATTCACCATCTTTCACAGTGCTGGGTACATCACTGTAGCCGATCATTTTTAGTATAGTTGTTTCTTGGGATTGCTGGCATCAGTTACAGACGGTTCATGGCATGCCTTGTAAGTTTATCTGTTAGCGTATATTTAGGACCGTTGGTGATAGGTAGGAGTGGAGAGATTTAAATGAGAAAACGTTAGCAGCGGACAACGGACACTAGCAGTCCAGTGTGAATTCAGTTGCGTACGAGTGCCCCAGCATATACTACCCAGCTGTAGACGTAGCTGGTTTTGGCCTCACAAAGTTCAAACATTTTTATTCAATATTTTAGGGGCTTTTCTTTCATACAAACAAGAAAGAATACACGCCCACAAACAGCATATTGCCTCGTCAATAGTCGGCTTTTTTTCAGGTGTGCAGACATCCTGAAATTTTGTGAAGAGTGTATCAAGTACTGGCTGAATTTTGAATCATGGGTCATAGCCTGACTGTCCCCTAGCTGCCTTTGCTTTGTTGTTATTCAGATGGAACACTGCCAATAACGTGAGGAACCTATCCCCAAGACATTCCAATACACGCTGCATATGGGGTATGAATAATTAGACACAAACTCCAGTAATCCCACAGAAATGACTTGCATTACACGTTCAAGAGGTGGGATAATCGAAAATAATTTTTTTATTTCTTGTAATAAGACTGTATTCCATTGTGCAAATATAGATTTGGGTTTCAGAGGGCCCTCTTGCTACTTTTTGTTTATTTGCTGTGTTGCATATTGGTTCGTTTCCTTCTGTATAAGTTTGAATATTTTTGGGCTCAAGAATGTTTCAAATATATCCTAGGGAGAGCTGTCTTGAGTTATATGGAAATTTTTATTTATCCCAGGTTCTCTGGCAAATGCAGGTTTCTGAACCATCTGAATTTGTTCTTTCCATCCTAACTCAAAATGTGTATTTGTGCGTTTATGAAGAGTCTTGTGCGTTCTCTTCCTGCCTCTGTCAGGTTCTGACTGGACAACTTCCTCTACTTTGCTGCCACTGCTGCTGCTGCTGCTAAAGGGTGAATTTACTTTGCATATGTTGCTGTCAGAAAGTTCACTAAAACTACCACCATCTGAGTCCCAATCATTCACAATTTCACTTATTTTGTCAGTTCTGATAAACATTTTTTGTGAAGTATTTTCTACACTAGAACTCAGTCCGGGATTTTTCATATTGCTTGTGGTGCACGTAACATCAGCTGACTAGTCAGACCTCATAGATACTTTAGATTTGCATGCTAGGGGAGAGACACAGTGTTTCACTGCATCTGATATTGGGGTCAGATGCAATATCAACAAAGGCATGCACTGAGTCAAACATCAAAACAGCTTGTTGCACAAGCATACCCGTGTGAGAGTCCAGCATACACACTTACAGAGCTTGAAGGAAGCTGAACACAGTCACTGAAACTACAAATATGAGGGAGTCTAATGGTACAAACCTGAAGCCAATACCTCCAATATGTTTTTTTAACAAGCTTATGAAAATGGGGAAGAGCAGCACTCTGGCCGGACAGATGGCATGAGAGGTCATGGAGTAGAAGTACACCCCATGGAGGGGAAGTGTTAAATGTGAGTCAGGACTAGCATATATGTATAAGCCCTGAAATGCAGTCTCCCATTTAAACCACCATTCTTTTCCATCACTAATAAAAGTTTCCATACCACAAATTATACAAGATATTGTAAAAATGTAACAGTGTGCCCATAGGAATCAATTCAGTATGTGCTTACGTTCAGCTGCCCTGAAGTTATGGACATATTCAAAGGTACTTCATACAGGGTTACCACAAATTAAGAAATCCAGAGTGTAAGTGAATTCAGAACGCTTTACACTTCTGAAACTCAATGATCAAAATTAGAAACTTCTGGGACGAAATACCATGTAGGTCGATTAGCAGACAGCAAACTTGATGCAGAACCTGTTCCCTCCTCTTCAGAGACCCTCCCACCTACCCTGAAGATGACAGCAGTTTCCTCCACAAAATTGGTACCTACTCTACATAAAAAGCTACACTGCATCACTTCCCAGCAGACTGTAATTTTTCACTACTCTGAGAAACTAAAACATCACATACTGAAGTTTCATATTCGACTGCACAGCAGGAATTCTCAATTTTCACCAATTGTACAAAATTTACATCAAGCCATACACTTACAGGTATTGAGTCAGATCCTCTATATCAACCAGCATAGAATCTTGCTCCATGTGCAAATCATCCCGGTCTATCAGGAACTTAACTAAGCCCTCATTCAAAACTGAAAGAGAAGAAAATATCATATCACAGGTTAAGTGGCAAAACCATACAGCTCTTGCATGTGTTAGAGTAACAGACAGTTTCAGACACATTTATATTCTACCCCTCATATGTGAACCAAGTCACACCTCTTGGTACATGCTGCACACCTGGGTTCCCATGGTTACAAAAGAGCCAGGGTTGTGACAGACATCACAACAAGGGTTTCTATGGTTTCAATGTTAATGAAAATGCTTGGTATGTGAGTGATGTCACACAAAGTTTCCATGGTTGTCAAGTTTCCAAGCTTACGATCGAATTCAGCACCTCACTGAGTCATACACCAGTTTCTACAGTTACAATACAGCTTAGTTGGTATGTGTTCTGTTTCCATGGTGAGCTCAGGTACTTACAATAGCATCACCAGATAAATGGTATACAACAGATGGAATTAAAACTGAGTGTACTCTTAGTTACTGATAAGTTGTATTAATGCTTCATTTGAGAGTGATGTCACCTCAATCTTTAAGGTCAGGTTGTGAGTAACTGTCAATAATATTTTATATACATGGGTCCATGTATCGTGCATCAAATTTAATAATTGTCCAACAAGATGCGACTTATTCAGGGTATTACATTTCTGCTGGCAGCTCTACATGTTTTGGGTTAAGACACCCATCATCTGGAGCCAGTACAACTGTAATTACAGCTTCTGGTATTGATTAACTGCATCTACTATCATCTACTCTCGTTGTTGAGTTGGAAGTGAATCAGTTCCAACTGAATGAGAGTGGATGGTAGTAGATCCGGTTAATCAATACCAGAAGCTGTAATTACAGTTGTACGAACTCCTGATGATGGGTGTCTACACCTGAAACATGTAGAGCTGCCTGCAGAAATGTAGTACCCTGAATAAGTCGCATCTTGTTGGACAATTATTAAACGACAATAATATATTATGTGCATCACATGAAGAGCACATTCATAGTCTAACCATCAATTTTGGAAAACTGAGCTAAAAAAAGTCAGTTAAATGTTACATCTACTGACATGTTTGCACTGTACAAATCTCTCCTTGACACTCTTGCAAATAGACAATTCCTTGGGATTATCCATTACAACTATACTGCATACTAATGCATAGGTTGTTCATACAGTCAAAACTCGGTTCCCAAACTTAATTCGTCCCTGAAGGTCGTTCATAAACCGAAACTATTTTCCCCATATGAATGTAAAATGGATTAATCCATTCCTGGACCCCAGATGATTGCTTATTTAAACTTTTACAACAGTACTTTGTGCACAAGCTCTTAACACAAAGTCAATGGAAACCATTAAATCTATCACAAAAAAGATAAAAACAACACTAAGCAGATCAAATATAGATGAAAACTTAATTTAGTTTTACCATACCTGTATGGAGGAGAGGTGATGGTGTAAGTGGAAGGTGGTGAGGAGGAGAGTAGACGGCGTTAGTGGAAGGTGGTGAGGAGGAGAGTTGACGACGTAAGTGGAAGGTGGTGAGGAGGAGAGTTGACGGCGTAAGTGGAAGGTGGTGAGGAGGAGAGTTGACGAC